>SMTZ1_10000100_pt1 | contig 64029 bp, 63 predicted proteins | sample DeeMarSWOR136_30_FD_25667 | JGI IMG/M metagenome (IMG submission 25667) | reverse complement strand
CCACATTTGCACCATATCTGGGAACATTGGATCCAAACCCACTAAAACCAATTGCTCCTTCGTATCTAGCACCATCATGGATGAGTGTTTTTGACCCACAGGGTGTCGTTACAGCTAATTACTTGGATAGGTCTGATTTAAACCAAGAGCCTTTTATGTATGTGAATGGGACAAGTGGCGAATTCAGCGCTCTATACAACCAAGCAACTGAACCTGATGAAACTAGTTACGTTAACTTGACGTGGCAACATATAGCTGGGCAACAGCTCGATTACATTGGCCCGGATCCAGCAATGGATATGCCTGATTACAATGACTTTGTCTATTTTGATCAGTCCTTTGAGTGGACGTGGAACGGTATGCCTAGTGCTGTTAACATGACAGTTTCTTTTCGCACTACCCTGACCGGCGACTTTGCTCCGGGAGCTAGGCCGTACAATAATCTAATGTTCAGGCTTTACGTCTGGGTTGTTACTCCTGAGAATGAGTGGATTCGAGTCTATGAAACAAGAGACGCTACGTACTCAGAAACAATAAGCGAGCGTCGCGTCCCGTTCTCATATATCTTTGTTAGAGACACATTTCGAGGTACAATTGAAGTTAACGAGACTCAACCTTTTAGAAATGATACCATTAAGATTCGTGTTGGACTTGCTCCATATCGTAATTTCGAGAGCTATGGTGGTATTATTCCATGGCAGAACTATACTGGTAGTGTCACTTTCATGGTCACTGGCATTCAACTTACTGCTTACGGAGGTTACTTTGGAGCCCTTGGGACCACATTTTGGGGCGCGGATGCATATTCTCAACTCATCTATGGAAGTCGTGTTTCACTAACCATCGGAATTCTTGCAACAGCTCTCTCAACCGTTTTGGGTGTTGTAGTTGGTCTAGTTGCGGGTTACTATGGCGGCAAAGTAGACGAGATTCTTATGCGGGCTGTCGATTTCCTCTTGGTCATTCCTGGCTTGCCGCTTATGATGGTATTAGCTATTTTCCTTGGGGAATCTACACAAAACATCATCATAGTGATAGCTATTCTGGGTTGGACCGGGACTGCTCGACTGATAAGATCTCAGGTTCTTGCTGAGAAGAATAAGGCTTATGTTGAGTCCGCTAGAGCGATTGGTGCCACAGATACCTACATCATGTTCAGACATGTTCTGCCAAATGTAACGCCCATCCTCTTTGCTAATATCACACTTGGTGTAGTAGGAGCAATCCTATCTGAGGCTGGCTTATCTTTCCTTGGTCTGACAGATATTGAAGAACCAAGTTGGGGAAGGATGCTTGCGGATGCACAAAATGGGGCAGCGTTCATTAGGGGTGCATGGTGGGTCGTTGTATTTCCTGGTCTGATGATAACACTTCTCTCTCTGTCCTTCACTTTCGTAGGCCACACACTTGACCAAGTGCTGAATCCGCGACTGCGAGAGAGGTAGTGGAATCAAGGGAGTATGTGAGTGTGGAGTTTTCCACTTCTCGCCTCTCTCTTCTTCCATTCGTCCGCCTTGAACACTACTTTTATAAGTCATTTACCCACCCAACAACATATTGCGGTACTTAGTATCACTATGTACTAACAATAATGGAGTATCAAGAAATGGGTCTTCGTGAGTATGTGATAAGACGCAGCGTCTACATGTTCCTCTTGATAATAGCAGTGGTGTGCTTCAACTTTTTCCTCTTCAGACTCCCGACCTTCTTGTTTGGAGCTAATCCAGTCAGTCTGATGCTAAGTGATGAGCTTCGGCGTAACTTAACTCAAGACCTGTTGGAGCAGATGTATGCTAACTTTGGACTTGTGATGAATCCTGACATATTTGACTGGATCTATATGTTCTGGCGCTATATCGTCAGCATGTTCACTGGGAATTTCGGAGTTTCATTTCTGACCAAGAGACCAGTTATGGAGTCAATTGTTGAGCGTTTACCCAACACATTACTGTTAATGGGCACCTCCTCAATGGTTTCCATTCTACTAGGTATCTGGACCGGTGTCAAAGTGGCTTCTGACCCTGGTTCAAAAAAGGACATTGGTGCTGTCACAGTGGCTCTTTTTGTCTATGCCTTGCCAGTCTTTTGGCTAGGGATGATGCTTCTCATGGTTTTTGGCTATATGCTCCCCTTATGGACTGAAACAACATTTGGTGTCGCAATCGGATTTCCACAGTTTGGAACCATTAGTTATGAGGTATGGGAGGTTGCAAGGACGAGTCCATTTGGAGCTTTAATAGTAGCTGGAGATGTGCTTCACCATCTTTTCCTGCCTATGATCACTCTAGGGGTTGGTGGTTATGGGGGCTATTTTCTCTATATGCGTAACAATCTCATAGATGTAATGACTGAGGACTATATCCTTACTGCACGTGCAAAGGGTCTAGACGAGAATCAGGTGCTCTATAAACACGGCATGAAAAACGCGATGTTACCAATGGTGACAATCATTGCAATGACCTTCGGATTCCTGATAAACGGAGCCACGCTGACGGAAACTGTCTTTACATGGCGTGGGTTAGGACGGTTCATCTTTGAGAGTCTGATTGCTCTAGACTTCCCTGTGGTTCAGGCAATCTTCATGATCATTGCAATCACAGCCATCTTAGCAAACTTCGTGGCGGACTTGCTCTATGGAGTACTTGATCCGCGAATCAAGTATGGATGATTTTTGAGGGAGTTCCATACTCCCTTTCTCTTATTTTTTCTGGAATTATTCAATAAATGATTAAATCTTTTAGACCCTAATGTTGTGTTTCACATGTGTGCACTCCCTCACACAACGGTTACGACATACGTAATGCTTTTATTCTCCTCTCTCATTTGAACTGCATCCGATTTCGACTCGGACAAGAAAGGAGATAGAGAGAATATGAATATTAATAGGAGAAATCGTCTTCTAGCTATCACTTTCGTCACAGCTTTTCTCTTTATGGCGCTTTCACCTGCGCTTAGCGTTGCACAACCAGTGTTTACATTGGAGGACCTGAATGTAGGTCCAAACGTTGACAAAGTTGTGTTCAAAGTGATTGCCACAGAGGACAACATGATCCTTGCATTACAAAGCGGGGCTGTTGACATTCATGATAGTTTCGTTGAACCCACAACTGTCCCCATCTTTGAGGCAGATCCCAATATTGAAGTGAGTGAAGGAGTACTTCGTAATGGCTATGGGCACATAGTGATGAACAATGCTAAATCTCCCACGAACTGGACTGAGTTTCGCAGAGCTTTTGCCTTAGCATATGACAAGACAAGAGTCCAATCAGAGGTTTTCCAGGGCTTAAGTCAATTGCACGACTCACTTGTTGTCTATACAAATGATCTATTCTGCATTGAAGATGATCTTCCATTCCACTACTACTTACCTCAAGTTCAGGAAGGCAACCAAATTTTGAATGATACAGGATTCGGTTTTGACCCTGTGACTGGGTACCGCACAGACCCGAATGGCAACCCAATCCATATCGAGGTTGCGTACTCACCATCCTCACCTGCCATTGCTGGTGGTACTGCTCAGATAGGTGTTGATGCACTCCGTGCTCTGCACATCAGTGCTAATACAAACCAGGAAGACTTCAACACATACAGCTCAAACCTAGATCAGCACGGTGACTATGATATGATCTTCTATGCTACCATTTTCTATGGTAAGACCCTAGACTATCTAGTCACAAGGTATGGCTCAGAATACGCAGATGTTCCATACCAGAATCCTGCAAACTTCAGGAACGAAACCATTGATCGTATTCTAGACGATATAGTTACTGCAAGGAACTATCAAGAAGCTTTTGACGCATGTGCTGAATTCCAGTTGGAGATGCAGAACCTAGTGCCAATATTAATCACTTATGAGAATATGTATCTCCAAGGCTACAGAACCGACAAGTTCAAGGGCCATATTGCTGACGTAGGTAGGTACCTTAACAGCAAATGGAACATGCAAAAACTCATCAAGCTCGATGACACCTATGGTGGTACGCTATCAGTCCGAATTGGCCAAGAGCCAGACACATTCAACCTCTTCACATCGAACTCAGGGTACACATCTAACGTTTACAGTACATTCTGGTCGATGCTGTATGACTTTGGTCCTGACCTGGATCCATACCCAGTCTTGGCTGAAGGCTATACAATGGAAGTTCTGCCAAATGGACACCAAAAGTTTACCTTTGACATCATCCAGAACGCAACCTGGAGCGATGGTGTCCCATTCACTGCTGAAGATGCCGCATTCACATTCACCTACGATATGGAAACTCTTCCATTAGGCAATCCTTCAGGTGCGAGTCTTGCAGAAGCTGGTTTCGTAGCTGCATACGCTCCGACACCATACACTCTTGTTGTCGAGTTTGCCAGAGAAAGCTTCTGGAACTTCTTTAATGCCGCACAAATCTACATCATCCCCAAGCACATCTTCGAGCCTGGTGCTGGTATTGGCTATGAGGGCTGGAACACTTGGAACCCAGGATACAATCCTGACGATCCATTTGTCACACTTGGTCCATTCAAGTTCACTGACATGGAAGCTGGAGAGTTCTACGAGGTTTCAATCGACCCATTATGGGCTTACCTGCCTGAGGATCGATTTGCTACACCTGACACAACTACCACAACTCCTACAGGCGTACCTACTGAACCTGTATTTGATGCTACACTAGCAATTGTTGCTGGTGCAGTTGGTGCTGCAGTTGTGATCCTTGTCGGTGGCTTCGTACTGCTGCGACAGAAATAGTTTACATCTAAGGGGACATATGTCCCCTCTTCTCTTATTTTTTGAATTTAATCTGTAAGCAAAAATATTGCTATAGGTAATTCCAAAATTGCGTGAAAGAGAGTTACTTTAATGCACAGCGATTCAGAAACGATCAAGGGATTTCTAAATGAAGCTTGACAAACAAAGACTTGAATTGATTCTTATTTCCATTTTTCCCCTCCTGATTGGGGCTGGACTTGCTGCATTGATTCTGACATCAGGTGGAATCGGTGATATTCTCGCTCAAAACTCACAGATCTTTTCATTTGCTGATGTAGCAATTCAAGCTATCATATCCACAGGATTAGGCACACTTGTTGTTGCAACTCTTTTCTTTACAATTCAAAAACAGGGACCAAGAGCAAGAAGGACAATTATCGCTTTTATTGTGTCTCCTGTATTGACTGTATCATTCTATATTCTGGGTCAGTCTTTGCTGCTTATTATTATAAAAGGCGCTACGCAATCAATCTGGCCAAGTATTTTTTCCATTGCTACTCTAGGAATTCTTCTAATTTCATTTGCATTCATAATGATGGATTCTGTGCCCTCATATCTAAGGAATTTCTTTGTTGCATTCTATGGAAGTGTTTTTGGTACTTTTCTCGGGATTATTTTCCTGACTGCCAGTATGTTCGTGCTTGTAATCTCGGTTGTTGCTGAGGATTTTTTCCTCACAAGATATTCTCCTGTAGCTGAGTCTGCATACCTGATTGATACTCCTGGATCAGATCCCTTCGATTATACTAGGATTCAGTCAAAGACCGCTGCTATTGGTGTTGGAGACTACATTGCTTTCTCTTTAATCTCTGCACATTCTTTGATATTCTTCCCACTTTATGTCTGGATAATGTCAGTATCGTTGGCAATTGTTGGAATCACAATTAACATGACAGTTTTGGCTCGCGAAAATGAAATTCTACCAGGGATTCCTCTCCCTGCATTATTGGCACTATTTCCTTGGGTTGTTCATATTATATCATTGCCTTTTCTAATCTAATTTGATTGGTGCGTGAAGCAAAAGGAACATATTGACCAATATGAACGTCTGGTGAGTGAACAGAGATGATCTCGAGTGAACGCAGCCAGAATATCATTGTTGCGTTTCTAATCATATCTGCAATGGTAAGTTCGGTCTTCCTTGTTGGCAATGTACAATACTATTCTGGTAGCTATGTGCTAGCTGGCAGAATGAATGTTAATCTTGTGGAAGTATTGGCTGGAAACGTTGATCAAGAAAATGAATCAATCTATCCTTTTCTGTCATTTACTTTCAATTTCCAGACTGATTCACCAATTGAAGGAAATGTTCGACTGACAGTTATCTATGGAACTGTTTGGCTTAATGATGACCTTCTGTCCTATACAGTCTTTAACAGATATCTGAACAATGATGCTGATCAGTTACTTCATCCTGGGTACGATTCGAATTTCACATTGGCTAGTGAGATTAACTCTGAAACTGATAGAAATACTGTCCTTCAAGCAGATATGGTTGATACATGGAACTGGTATATTAGACTTAGGTACACTTTCATTACATTTGATGAGGCACAATCACAAACATCGAGAACTCTTTATTTCAACGCGACCGGCGTAACTATAGTGACCTAGATGCTATATGGAAAAGACATCAAATGCACATTATCCATGATTTAGTTTCTTAGTTTAACTCGTTCTTGAGTTTGCTAATTTGTTCTACAGTCAAAGGATTTACTTCACGGATTTTGGCTAATTCCACAGAAACAAGATCAAGATAAAATGTAAAAGCCAACATCTCTTCGACTTTGTTTGAACCTTCAATGCTTAGACTAACTGGAGAATATCCCTCCTCCTTGTAGAGCCTAGCAGTGATGTTCATCCTCTTTTTAATCTTAATATCTTCATACGAGCTCCGAATGAATATTGGCAATATCTTGAATTCATTTCCAGAAATGAAACTCTCAATCTCATTATGGTTGGCTTCAGGCACTTCAGAAAAGAATGCCATAGTCTTAGCATTTTCATTAATCTGGCATTTTGCTCTATATGCAACTGGAACTAGGTTTCTGGATCCAATAAAGAGTGGTACAATTCCTATAATATCCTGAGCTAGGCGTTTAGGCGCGAGTGACGAATTCTCCCATTCAAGCGCTTTCTTTGAAAGTGAATTCGCAATAGTGCCCAGCTCTGTTGGTTTTAATCCCATTACACACTCAACCAAATTCAAGACTATAGGAAAAATCAATGGAAATGCGGCTCTTGGTTGATACCCATCTACAATCTTAATTTTACTCAGACTGTTACCTTTGGTATAAAGCTCACCCCCAGATGCAATGATGAATGTTTGACAACCACGATTGACAGATTCGTCATAAGCCGCTAATGTTTCCTCTGTGTTTCCACTATAACTCACAGCTATGATAATCCAATTGGAGTCTACATAAGCAGGGAGTGTGTAATCCTGATTTGTTAGTATTGGAATAGGCGCTGAGTGTCTAAAGAGAGATTGAACATAAAGACCTGCGATGGCACTTCCACCCATTCCCAAAATTAAGATTCCACCAATGCCCTCGTCTCCGAGTCTAATACAAGTTTCTCTGGTTTCACTTTCTATTCTGTAGCTAGTTAGCAAGCTTGGGAAATTCTTTACCATGCTATGCATGTCACTCATATCGACCACAGTAGGTTCACCTCACTTCTGAAAAACTAGAATGTCGTTGACCTATAAGATGATTCCTCCAGAAAATATGAACTCAAGGAGAAGACTAATTTATCAGATTTCTAGATTTCTAACATAATCCTAAAGGATGTCGATCAAAAAATGGGCATAATGAAGACTGCTGCTGTGAAAGGTATCATTCCAGCTGGGAACAAAGTCAAAGAGCTTCGAAGCAATTTATTTCGATTGATAGCCGAAATCCCTCTTATGTTAGAAACTCGTTTTGGAGAACAGGGTCTTGCAGCAACAACTGAAATATTCCAGAAGCTAGGTAAGCAAGATGCTTTAACAATGAAAAATCGCCTTGGTTTAGGTAGTACCCTTAAGGATGCAGTTGATGCGTGGATTATCATTGGTCATATAATGGGATCAAAGATGATGGTGACTTGGGAAGGTAGTACTCGTGTAGTTACTGACCACCCATATTGCCCTCAATATGAGGAATTTAAGAAACATGGAAAACTCTATTGTGAACCAGCCTGCTGGCCTTATGTAGGTTCAGTTGGGGAAGAGATAGCTCCTGGCGTCAAAATGGAAATTATTAGACCCGCAGATATGAGTCGTGCTTGTACTAAAGCCCTAGTATATACACCCTCTGAAGTTGAGTGAATCCTTTGAGAGCAAAACCTGTTGAATTCGATTCTGAAGGTCACAATCTTCGTGGAATTCTAACACTAGCTGAATCAGCAAACAAGCCTGGCGTTGTCATATTACATCCTCATCCACTGTTTGGTGGAAACATGGAGAATCATGTGGTAACTACATTGGAGCAAGTATTTCTTGAAGCATCATTTTCTACACTCCGGTTTAACTTTCGTGGTACAACTTCCCCTCTACATGGATACTCGGGAATAACTGGGGCAATTATAGATGCAATGAACGCAATAGACTTTCTAAAATCCCTCACAAAGGTCAATAAGGTAGGAGTCGTTGGATATTCATTTGGTGCTTCCACTGCAATGAGAGTGGCTTTACTAAAGCCCCCTCCATTTCTAATTTCACTCAGTGCATCGATAGATCTAATTTCCAATGATGAATTTGATATAGAAAAACTCTCCAATATTGAATGTCCAGTTCTCCTATTTCATGGAAAGTCAGATGAGATGATTCCCTTTGATGACCTAAAGCTACTCACAGACAAGATTAAACCAGAACCTTGTAACTCTGTACCTTTAGAAGGAGAAGGTCATTTCTATCACAGAAGTATGCCTTTTGTTGTATCGACTATTCGCGATTTCATTGCCAACCTCTATCCTAAGTAATTAAGGGTGATACGGGTATCCTTAATAGCGTGTCCTTTTGCTCTCGAGGTGGTGTACTCTGCGTGTTGAAAGCTTTGGTGTTCGATATGGATGGGACAATAACCCATCTAACTCTCCCCCTCGAGGACATGAGAAAAGACACCAAAGAGTACTATATCTCAAAGGGGCTACCTCCTGGGCTACTTGAACCTGCTGATGGAATCTCAAGTACAACTGGAAAAGCCCGTGATTATTTTCTTAACAATGGATTAACTATAGACGAATGGAACACTATAGAGGCTGAAGTTGATAGAATCCTTAGCCAGCATGAGGGCTTTGCAGCTGATACAGCAACGCCAATCGAAGGGTCTCTAGAGATTGTTAAGGAGCTACGTGACTTAGGGTTCAAATTGGCAATCCTCACGAACAACGGTCGACCTGCACTTGATAAGATTATGAAACAAATACCCCTTAGAGAGAATTTCGATATAATTCAAACCCGTCATGAGTCGCCTAGACCAAAGCCTTTTCCAGATGGCTTACTGAAAATAGCATTCGACCTAGGAGTAAGTCCAAGTGAGGTCGTTTATATCGGGGACGCACTAATTGATGCCACAGCAGCCAGAAGAGCTGGAATTGAATTCTGGGGGGTTTCTACTGGAGAAACAGCACCTGATGTTCTCTATGATGCAGGTGCTTCCAAGGTGTTCACATCTTTGAAAGATGTGTTTGAGGCTGCCCAGTCGTTTCGTTAATGAGATTTGCAGTTTATGTAATGGCCATTTGTTAAGTCGTCTTAATATTAGATGACACATCGAAAAATTGACTTCTAGTAGGTTTCTTCGCATTGCAGTTTCCAAATAAATTATGTCAGAATGGACTTTGGAAATGACGCCTAGTTAAGTTATATTGCATCTCCAGAAGGTGCAATTATGGACAAGTGCTCGGCTGAAGGTTATATACACTTTAGTGTATGTATCCTATGTGACAATCAGTTCAGAGATATCCCCACATACGCAAGGCACGCTTGAGGTTACTGATCCAATGACAATAGATGAGGGTACATACCTGGTTCTTCGCTCAGCATCAGGTGCATTCACTTGTCGCTATCCGCCTGTTCCAAAGAGATGGAATTCTATTGACCGTCCTCATGTTGCCTTGCTGCTACCTAATGCTGGTGTGATCTTCTCTGTCTTCTTATCTACACCAGAAGATGATGAATCAGAGGTTGATCGAAGACTTGAAGTTAGTGATCTCGACAGATTACCTTCAAAATCCATAATTGAGATTCGTCACAGTAATGCACAGTACGCATATTATCGCCGCGACAATGGCGCATGGACCAAGGTTGCCGAGGCTAGCGACCCATTTGTGGTTGAGGTGTTTTCACACGGTTATGCTCCAATCATCATGAACCTGATTCCTCAGATGTAGGTCTGATATTTGTAGCCTCATCTATTGAACTATAAGACGCGCTGGTTATTCAATCTCTATCCCAATACTGCAATGACTCAGTCCAACTAACTATCATAGTAATAGCTAGGACTGTGTCTATTGATAAGACTCTGAACATTCCTTATTATTGTATCCTCACCTGCTGAGTGAAACCCCCAGTTAAAATTGCATATTCCACCGCCGCCCCCACTTCCAACAAAAGTTAATGTAGACTGTTCAAAATCCCCTTGCGACTCGACAATTGATGTCAATGTCTGAAATGAACCAGTTCTGAAGACATATTCCTCATGAATGAATATTGCCATTATGCCCTGTTCTGTATTGAGTACTTTCCTTGTTACTGCTGAATAATTCTGAGAAAGATAATTGATAACACTGTGTGTGTACTGACCATCAAAGGCTAGTGTTCTCAAAGTCTAGTCCTCCCAAGGGTGAGTTAGCTTGGATAAATAGAGAGTCCTCTGAATGTTGAGTTGTGTTAAGGTTAATTTAGATCCAGAAGCTCAACCTCAAAGATAAGTGTCGAATTTGCTGGTATAAGTCCGTTTCCAACATCTCTGTTTCCGTATGCAAGATTCGGTGGAATTGTGAGTCTTCTTTTTCCACCAACCTTCATAGTGAGAACACCTTGGTCCCATCCTTGAATGACCTGACCAACACCAATTCTGAATTCAAAGGGTTGTCCTCTGTCCACTGAACTGTCAAACTTCTTGCCATTCGTCAGCCATCCTGTGTAATGGACTACAACAGTTTGACCTTGCTTTGGTGAATTGCCAGTTCCAACAACTATGTCTTCAATTTGTAATTCTGCCATAATGATTCTCCATTACATCTATCTATTATTTATTTTCAATGACTTAATTCCAAAGTGCAATTTTGACAATACTTCAGCATAAACAGTAATCTTTCTTGAAATATCTAAAAGATTAAGACTAAATTTGATATTCATAACACGTGGCAGTGATTCATGCAACCAGAACCTATGATTCTGAATTATTCATATGAGATTGCTTGCTTTATTGGTCAAATACTATCAGTATTAGTTTTGATAGCGCTTCTCAGTCCTCTCAAAGGATCGACTAGAAGTGTGATATACGCTTCAGGCTCAGCGATTTCATTTTTATTCAGCGCTAGCGTTGGAAGCGTTATTTTTCTTTATTATCCCCCTTCACCTACTGATATTATCATAATTGGTTGGCTTAAAATTCTTGGTGTTCTTTTTGGCTATGTATTATTCATTCTGGCTATATTCCAGTACAGAAGAGATCAAACAAAACAACTATCCATGGAATCCAGTAGAATCCAACAAACCTCTGACTAACTTGGGATTGAAATTATCAGATTTTGAGAACAGCTAAGCGTATCCTACTCCATTCTTACTATTTGACTTCTAGGCTTCATTTGCAATGTGAATTTGTAGTAAGAGTATTCGCAATCTGACATTTGCTTAAATATATTCTAAACAATACTATCCGTGGGCCAGGGGGCCTTTCTCTCTCAGAAGCAGTTTCTCTCCTCCTTCCATGTTCTCTACGGCCCCCTTCTCACCCCCTCTTTTTTCTTGTTTCATCTCTCTTGCAATAGTGAATTCATAATATGGTTTAGATATACAAGATGAGCATAAATTCCACAAGGGAATTGATGCATATTCAATTAGAAGGCATGAACATTGAATATTGATGCGTTTCCATTGAAAGATAACGAAGATCAATCCAAGATTTCTTGGAAGATCGTGATAGCTATTCAGATACTTGTGATCATCACAATAACTGTAACAGTTGTCTTCACCTTTATGGGTGCTTTTCCATTTGACACAAATCTAGGAATATATCGAATTCTCCCAGGAAACATACTTTTTGACTTCGTTTGGCTCTATGTTTTTTCACTTATCATTGGTACTATGGTCTACTTTGTTACACCTTCAATCTCTGTCTTTCTTTGGAAATTCCATCGCATTCTTACAAACAAGAACTACAATTACTATGTGCAAGAGTTCAACGCTAAGCAAATGTCAGAGTCCCAAGCTAAACGCATGATTTTACCTGCCTTCGTTACTCTGGGCATTTCATATTCAATCTCTAATATCCGTAGCATCGCCAATGCGATTTTTGTGTCCGAGAGTTTCAGCCCTCTTGCACCTGAGGCTCAAACAATCGTCATTAGCATGGCTCTTCTGTTTATCCTTCTCTTATTATCATGTTTTATTGTGCTGCTTTTTGCGCCGATGTGGTTAATGCAAGACAAGGGTTTGGTCTGCGAATTGAAGACTAAACCAAGGATGACTGCCGATATTGAAGGAGTAGGCAATTGGTATCTGAAGATGATGAAGGGCTTTGCCGGGATCTCAACAATTGTAGCATATATTTTCACAATTCTCCAGACGATTGAATGGTATCAGTTTGTCCTGATATTCCCTCCTGAAGGAGGTTTCACTCTGTTGATTTTTCTCATACCTGTTGCAGCGGTGATTGTGTCTCCGTTACTTGCGTTGGGTCCTATCTCAATTGCATTCGTCATGTATGAGAGATCTATAAGGAAGAACATACAGTCATTAGAAACTCGGATTAGACAGAAGGATTTGAGTGTAGTTGAAATCGATTTGAGAAAAATGACATAAGAGATCATTTTTCCTAAATTAGAGATTAGAAACATCTGCGACCTTTCTCAGCAGTTTTATTGTCGACAACATTAGTTCACAAATCATTATTTCTTCAAATTACAATGATAATATGAGTAATACTTATATTCTATTAATTCATATCATATCTTGGACAGGGGGTCCGAATCGCGACCATCATGAATACTGTCACTCCCTCCCTCTCTCTCTCAAAACGTCCGACCCGACTGGCGAACTACTCGCTTGTTTTCACGGGCCCCCTCCTCCTCACTCACTCTTCTTGTAAATCAGCTTCAATATCCTCAATTAACTCATCCGAGTCTAATGGGTCTTGAATTAAGAAAAGGTTCCCACAGTTCTGACAGATTACTGTACCTTTTTTGATTTTTTCTAGACTATAGAGATATGCAGCTCCACATGAAGGACACTTTTGTGGAGGAACGATTTTGAATGTTTTAGGCAATTTTGCCATTTAACGACTTTTGGAGCTACTTCATCATTTTCCCGGTATGAATAGATTGTCTTGCAGTGTGGACACTCATGTCTAGTCGTTTAAATGAATGCATCAATATTAGCTACTAACTCAGTATGACCACAAAATTTGCAGAGAATGGCATGTAGCGAAACTGAATCCATTCCAAGTATTGATTCAGGCTTCCAGTGGAATGAAATCTGTGGTTTGCCATATTCTCTATAATCATAAATGACTCCAGCTTGAAGATCTGTACTCCCACATCTCAGGCAGTGTCTGATATTCATCCATCTCCCTCGTTCCTACTAGGTTCATGGACCATTAAGGTCTTCGTTTTTTTGGTGCAACTCTTTCTTAGCCAGAAGGTTTTAATGGAGTTCGCATTGTGCCATGGCAAGGCGAGTGAAATTGTCTGTAGCAAAGAAAGCTGTTGACAGCACATTGAGACGAATTCTAAACTACACAGCAGAGATCATTATGTCCATAATTCTGCTTGTGATTATATGTATTCCATTGGCATTTGTCGTACCAATGTGGTTTCAAACCATCCTGCTAGGTAGACCTAGAACTAATGTTGCCCTTGATCCTGTCAGATGGTTTGGTCTCGATGGTGCTACATGGTTAACACTTCTACTTGGTCTAGTTAGCTTTGCTCTTGGATATGTGTATATTCTCCGTCTGAAACCCGGCATTACTTCTGAAGATTTTGACGAAGAACTTGTAGAAGAATATGAGGAGGAGGAAGTAGAAGAAGAGCTTGAAACGCAGAATGTTGGGGAAGAAGAAGTAGAAGAAGAGCTTGAGGTGGATGATCTTGAAGAAGTTATCTCTGAGATTGAAAACGAAGCTGAGGAATCTCTTGAAGAAGAACTATACGAGGACATATCCTCAGAAGTTGATGATGACATTAGTGAAGATGACTAAACCAATCCTCTTCAAAATTGGTACATCTATCCCATCTTGATTTTAGTGGCAAGTTTATCTACAAGTAAAGAGAATGCATGAGCAACCCTGGACTCTGGCTCTCTGATGACAAAAGGATCTCCCTTATCACTAAGAGTAATTACACGAGGATCGAATGGCAACGTACCAAGATGTTCAATGTCATAGTCTTTAGATGCTGTCTTTGCTGCGCCTTCTCCAAATAATTTGTAGGACTCACCACACTTTGGACAGACAAATTCTGACATATTTTCGATGATTCCAAAAACAGGAATGTCCATTTTTTCTACTAATTGAATAGCTCTTCGGGCATCAAGAACCGCCACCTCTTGAGGAGTCGAAATGATTAACACACCATCAATATCTGGGATTGATTGCAGGATGCTTAAAATTTCATCTCCAGTTCCAGGAGGTAGATCAACGACAAGTACATCAAGTTCTCCCCACCTAACATTTGCTAGAAACTGACTGATTGCTCTTGCCACCAATGGTCCACGCCAGGCAATAGCATCATCGCCTTTTCTCAAAAGAAATCCCATACTCATGACTTTTACTCCCTGAGGACCAATGATGGGATCGATGAACTCTCCATCAGCTGTAGGATGTTGACCTTCCAAACCAAGTAATTTAGGCACGTTTGGTCCATATATATCCACATCCACAATACCCGAAGATTTTCCACGTTTTGCAAAGGATATTGCAAGATTTGTGGCAACTGTGGTTTTGCCAACACCGCCCTTACCTGAAAGTACGACAATCTTATGCTTGATACCCTTCATATTTTCTGCAATTTCTTTCGGTACTGGAGGTTTTGGCATTTTTCTCAGAGCTGAAACGCATGGGTGGTTCTAATAAAACATAGGATATGTCTGAAATGCTAGCTTTGATTGAAAATGACTAAGATTTGTCTAGCAAGCGATTCATTTGATGCGGCTATAAAATTCATCATTATTTCTGGTTTAAAAGGAATGCAGAATCGATTACCATACTGATCGAGAACAAACCCTCCAGCCTCAATAACCATATGAGTACCGCATAGATGGATAAAAGGCAGCATGTTTCTAAGGTCCACCATTCCATCAAGGAAACCTGCTGCAGTCCAACAAAGATCGAGTAGATTACTCGCTGATCTTCTTATATCATGGACTGAACCTATGGTTCTCAAGCTTCTTTCCAAAAAATCCGTATCCCACGTCTTCTTCGTATCGTAAGAGATGATAGCATCTTTTAATTCAATTGGATTTGAGGTTCTAACATTAACTCCATTCCGTGTTACACCTTTTCCTGTAACTGCTACATATGTTTCATCAGTGAAGATTGATTCAATTACACTAATTTCTACATCATCAGATGTCATCTTCTCTTTATATGGAACAATTGAGATTCCAATTGATGCAAGTGGTATTCCTCTCTCTAAATTCGCTGACCCATCTATTGGGTCAATCAGTGCAAGAAACTCAGGTTTGCCTTCAAGCTTGATAAAGCCCTTTTCTTCGGTAAACATCTCAAAGTTTTCATTTGAACTTGATAGGACATTGACAATCACATCTTCCGCCTTTCTGTCAAGTAAGAGTGTTTTGTCACCAAATGGATTCAATTCACCTGTTCGTTCTCTTGCCATGTCAATATTTTCAATAATTACCGCTTTTGCACTATCAATTGCACCTATTATTGTCTGAAGTAGAGTCATGCTAACATCGTTTTGTTTGTGTTAATTACTCTATATCACTTGTTGGGTATTGATTACAATACCTTAAATGCGTCAAGACACGAGATAGAATCGTAAGGCCAAACATGGTGGAACAAATGGGCTTTCTTAGTGGCAAAAAAAAGGTGGATGCAGAGCGAGGAATACTTGAGATGAAGGGCACAATGAATGCCCTAACATTGAGGATGCGCAGACTTGAAACCAGAATGACAGAGGAGCAGAAGTCTGCAAAAGAAGCTATGGCTCAAGGAAACCGTTCGATGGCAAGGTCCCATCTTAGTATAGTCGTGGATCTTGAGAATAGAAGGTCTCGTTATCAACAGCAGTTCCTTACTCTAGAAACTGCTTTGCTTAATTTAGAAGAAGCAAAAACACAAGCTGAAGTTCTGCGTGCTTTTACAATTGCAAACGATGCATTGACCGAAGCACGTTCGATGTTGAAGCCAGAGGAAATCCAGATGCAATTGGATAAGCTCTCAGAATCCTTTGAACATATCTCAATAGCAGGCGAATTACTCTCAGAAGACTTGTCAGGAGCTGACTCAACCGTAGAGGATGAAGAGCGGATTGACCGACAGTTGGAAGCTATGGAAGCAGAAGTACTACTCGAAAAAGAGGGAGTACTTCCTCCACTAGAAACCGAAGGAGTAATGCCTTCAAAGACCAGTAAAAAAGAAGCTTCAGATGAGAAAAGGATTGATGAGCTACTTGCCGACCTAGAAAAAGAAGCACGTGAAGAGAGAGCGCGTGAAAAAGAGAGTTAAACTGAATTTCTTTAAAGATATTTTCAGGTGTAGTTGAGATTGGATATTCGATTGGTTGTATTTGATGTAGATGGAACCCTGACGAAACATAGCAGTGTTTGGTGGAGATTACATGAACACTTTGGTACAACGAGAGAGGGCAAATTATTCTATGACCAATTTTTTGCAGGAGAGATTACATATGACGAATGGGCGGACCTTGATGCAAGTCTTTGGAAGGGAAAAACCCTTTCAGAAGTCATGAAGGTTGTTCATTCGACTCAACTAGCTCTTGGTGCAGAGGAAGTGATTAGGATCTTGAAAGACCATGACCTAAAGACAGCAATTCTCTCAGGTGGTCTTGATATAATGGCTGATGACATTGGTCAAAGAGTTGGCATTGATTTTGTTCTAACCAATAACCTCCATCACAAAGATGGAATTCTGACAGGCGAAGTAAAGAACCGTGTAGCGTGGGGTGCCAAATCTGAGGTGATTCCTCAGGTATGTGATCATTTCAATATTCCATTAGAAGAAACTGCCTTTGTTGGAGATGGCCGCAATGATATGAGTGTCTTCGAAGTTGTCGGTCTTTCAATAGCTGTTAATCCTGAAGATAGAGAAGTTGCTGATGCTGCTGATGTAGTAATCCGAAATGATGATCTTCGAGCTATTCTTCCATATGTCATACCGGGGTACCTGCTATAAGGAGGACAAAGACATACGCTTGAAGCAGAATTATCATTGCTCCTTCAAAGAAGTCTAGCTTGTGGTCGTCGGTTATTGCTTGTTTCAGGAACCAGAGACTTCCTGCAATCACCATGATTTGAAATAGGACATATCTATCTAATGGAATCGGTACAAACATACCTATTCCTCCCATGACGAGTAGAACGATCTGAAGGATTCCCCCTATCAAATTACCTACCGCAATTCCAATTTTTCCCCTTGCCGCTGCAATCACAGCTATACCATGTTCAGGTAAAGCACCTGCTGCACCCAAAATCAATGCTGCTATTGCAACCTGATTGCCAATAAGACCAATGCTATCATGATAATCAGTTAGTAGTATCTCAACTGAATGTGTGAGAATTTCACCAGCAAAGAAAATACCAATGAATCCCATTAAAGCTAGAATAGCTGCAGTTCTCTTTGAATGACTAGCTTTTGCTCTGGGTTTGGAAACCTCATCAACTACATCTCCTGTGGTCAATGCTCCCGCGTAAATAATATAGGAGAGGAACAGTACAAATGATGCAGCAGCTGGAAATCTTGGATCTGATGGTGCATCTGGACCAATCATATCCATGACCCCAAGGGCAAACATGCTCAAAAGTGCGACAAAAGTCCACCTAATTAATACTGAGTCTTTCTTAATGGCTTCTTCTGGAACACTCATGTCATCCTTCCCTTTTGTGGATATGATTATCGTTATTCCAAGAAGTAACATATTGAATCCTGCAGCAATGAGAACAGAAAGTACAGCAATATCCAACAGATCCTGGCTGCCAGTTCTCCATCCATCAAAAGCTGCTATTCCACTGATTACTGCTTCGGGCATATTGCTTGCCAAACTTGTGAGCATACCTGCAACATATGCTGTGTATCCTAGATGCCCTGCTGCACTCTCCATTCCTTCAACAGCCCACTCAGAAGGTCGGAAGGCAAGCCATGTACCTCCAATAAACCCGAGAACAATTACTATAGTTGGTTCTATGCCAGCGAATCTAAGGTAGAAATAGAAAATCAATAGTCCAAAGAAGAATGCTAGTTCTTTTCTACCAGCAACCATTGAGTCCCTTACTCCATGGTAGTGGTCATCATTATCCATCGAGTATCCGATTTGAGTTTCCCCCATGGGTTATCTTGACTACTCCAAGTGGTTCTTATCCTGACTATTAATAATGATGGTTTTCTACGCACCAATCACTATAAGTTGGTATATCTAGCTCCACTTCCTGTATTAAGCAATACAACATCTTCATCATAATCTATCTTGCCTGATTCAATTAAGTTCCATAGTCCGCAAATTCCAACTGCTGATTCTGGGCAAAAATCAATACCCTCTAGTTTTGAAGCAGTTCTTCTTGTAGGTTCAATTTCTTGGTCTGCTACTGCTACTGCGCTTCCACCTGAGTGTCTTATAGAGTTTAGAATGAGTCTACCTGCAAAGGGATTCGGTACTCTCAATCCAAGCGCTTCTGTTTCGCCGTTCACCCAAGGTTCGATATCATCGCTACCTTTCTCTATTGCTCGAACAATAGGTGCACAACCTCCACTTTGTGCTGCGTACATCCGTGGACGCTCAGGACCTATCAATCCAATTGCTTCAAGTTCATCGAAAGCTTTCCAGATACCTATGATTGCAGTACCTCCACCTGTGGGACAGATTATGGCATCAGGAACTGACCAGCCCATTTGTTCACATATTTCAAAACCAAGAGTCTTCTTTCCTTCAACGCGATAGGGTTCTTTAGTAGTCGACAAATCTGTCCAATCTCCATTCTGATCACTCATGACCTTTCCTGCTTCTGTAATTGTTCCCTTCACTCGAGTGGTCACTGCACCATAAAGTTCGCATTGATGGAAGAATGGTTCCGGAGTGTCATCTGGCATGAAGATATGAGCCTTTAGTCCAGCTGCGGCAGCATATGCACTTGCAGAAACCGCCGCATTTCCTGCTGAAGGAAGTGCAAATTCTTTTGCTCCCAACTCATAATGTCTTGAAATCGCGGCGGAAAGTCCTCGGTCCTTGAAGCTTGTAGTTGGATTTTGAGCCTCATCCTTAATACGAAGCATTTGAAGACCAAGATGTTTTCCTAAACGTCTTGATAGAATCAGTGGTGTCCATCCCTCTCCAAGACTGATAACGCATGATGGAGATTTAACTGGTAACAATTGCGAATACCTCCACATGGAGTTCATATCTGAAGGAAATTCGCCATTTGTTAGATCTTCCCTGACACCGACAAGGTCATAGATTACGAAGAGAGGTGACCCGCACACACAATAGGTACCTCTAGTTTCAGCTGAATGCTTTCTTCTGCACTGCGGACATTCCAGATGTGAGATGTGTGATATCAAAACACTCACTAGTTTTACATGAACACTTAGCCTTATTTGTACCTGTCACCTTGTTTTCTCGCAAAAACAGCAGTTTGGGATTTCTATGGGCGAGTTAAAAAGGACAACCTTGCCATTCACTTCATTGGTTGGTCTTGAAAAACTCAAGCTAGCCCTAATTCTTAATGGCATCAACCCACAAATTGGTGGAGTTCTCATATCTGGTCCTAAAGGCACTGGAAAAACGACGGTCGTCAGAGCCTTAGCTGATTTGCTACCAGAAGTGGAAGTTGTAGTTGGTTGTAGATTTGGCTGCAATCCCACTAATCATGATTTTTTGTGTGCTGAATGTAGGGCTAATTTAGAATCTGGCAAGAAGCTAAAGTCTGAGAAGCGAAAAATGCGTGTTGTAAACCTCCCGCTCTCTACAACCGAGGACCGATTGATTGGAGCACTTGATATTGAAAGAGTGCTTAAAGAAGGAATCCAAGCTCTAAGACCCGGAATACTAGCTGAGACTCATCAGAATGTTCTCTATGTAGATGAAGTAAACCTACTTCCAGACCATCTAGTTGATGACCTTTTGGATGCTGCAGCGACAAAGATCAATGTTATTGAACGTGAAGGCATTTCAATAGCACACCCTTCCGATTTTGTTTTAATTGGAACGATGAACCCAGAAGAGGGTGAGTTGAGACCACAGCTCTTAGATAGATTCCCACTTCATGTTGCTGTTGGTAGTCATCACTCAATTGAGGATCGAATGGAACTCGTTAGGAGAAATCTTGCATTTGAAGAAGATCCAGATAAGTTTCGAAACACTTGGGAGGACCAACAATCTGAGCTTCGGAAACGAATAATTCAAGCAAAAGGAATCCTCAACGATGTGATTCTTCCTGATACAAATCTAAGAGCAATTGCTATGGCTTGTGATGCTCTCGAGGTCGATGGTGTCCGACCGGACATTATTATCAGTAAAGCTGCAATCACTAACGCAGCTTTTGAGGGTAGAATGCAAGTCACGCTTGGTGACATGAAGCTCGCATCGCAACTAGTGCTTAGTCATAGGACACGACGAGGAGGCCTCCTAGAACCTCCATCACCTGATGATGTCGATCAAGCGGTTACAAAAGCTGCAGAAGTCGCTCAGAAAACAGAACGCAAAAAATCTCCAACCGAAGTTCCGGAAGAAGATGATGACAAATCTGGACCTCGATTAAGCGGAGGAAGATTTGGCCGAGGAGACAAATTTGCCACCTCCGGCAGGCAGGAAGGCAAAAAAAAACTACGGAAGGAATAAGGAATCCTCGAGGCGATCCAATTAAAGGTACGATCATTGCTATTATGATGGTTGTTGTGTTCATTTTCATTGCTTGGCTCTATGTGAGTCCAATCAACTGGCTTTTTGGAACGCCAATTTTTCAGTTCCCCAAAGTTCCTGCTTTAATCCTCGACACACTAGTAATCACACCAGTGTTGTGGTATCTCGTCCGAAAATGGCTCGATGTTATGACCCGAAGAAACAGTGGACCAGCTGCTGGTATTGATACCGTTGAACCTGGAGGTGGAAAACCCGAATCCGGTGATGAGTGGGGTTTAGCTACAAGACCATATAGACCTCAAACTCCTGATATGGTGTCTGGATCCAAATCTGAAATTAGGGAAGCCCCTTTTGGTTTGGATGATGGCTTTTTTGTCAAGATGCCTGATGTTGATGTTGGAGAGGAACTATTTGATTTAGAGAGGTTAAGGAAAAGAGCCATGATTCGAGCAAAAGTATCATCAGGTGGCTGGGTAAAGAAACGGGTCAGCTCAAGAGCTGTTGGGTCTCTTAAATCGTCGGATACAATGAAACATGGCAGACCATTCCGGTCAAGAATACCAACAAGAGAAGTGGGAAGTATCCATGTCCCATCTACAGTAATGGCTGCTGTTGCTAGAACGGGGCGTATATCTGAAGGTCATATCAAGATAACTAAGGATGATATCCGTGAGAGTGTCTTTACAGGGAGAACAACCTTGACAATCATCCTTGTCATCGATGTTAGTCTTTCAATGAAAGGCAGCATGGAACAAGTCAGAGAATTCCTTGAACGAATTGAGAGTGAAACACGAGGGTCTAAAGACCGAACTGGAATTATAGCATTCAAGGACAGTGGTGCTATCGAAATTCAGGCACCAACAACCAATTGGAATAAAATCTATAGAGCACTAGGTCGGTTGAGAATCTCAGGGCTCACACCCCTTGCTGAGGCATTAAAGAAGTCTCTTGAAACTATCAGAAGAGAACGTATGCGAAATAATGACATCGAGCCACTCTTGATACTTGTTTCAGATTTCTCTCCGAATATTCCACTCGCACAATCTGTCGGTCCTGGTCATGAGAGGTTCACACCAGTTCAAGATCTCGTTCGAACTGCTCGTTTGGTTCGTAAAGCTAAAGTTAGACTAGCTGCTGTTAATGTCGATCCTGAACAGTCAAAATGGCCCCGGTTTCTGAAGCGTCCTTACCATGAAGCTCTTGAGCTAGCTGCGATGTTGAGAATGAAGAAGGAAGGACTTCATGATCCAATTGAAACTATTCTAAAAGTGGAAGAGTTTCGAAAAACCTTTGGTGCATACCTTGTTGCTAAAGCTGCTGGAGGGCGTGCCTACCTCTCTAGAGACCTTCTCAATGAAACCTCGATTCTCAACACATTGCTTAGCTCTAGCCTATCAAAATCTCGATTACAGGAGCAGGATCTGAGGCATGTTGAAGCTTATCTTCCTAAATAGGAACTCAAGATGTAGCTCCTCTCGATTATGTTATTAGTAGGCAATCGGTTGCTAGAATGCGCACAAGTTCCGATTTACGTCTGGTGTCATAGTGAGCGAGGAGAGCCCATTTCTGGGTTGCCATGAATCTGCTTTTCATGCATCAGTCACAGGACTTGTGCGCACCCACTACTGAGGTGATAGCTGGAATGCTACTAGGAAAAGTGCCTCCTGATATCCTACAAAAAATCGTATTCACTAAACTGGGAATTGCTGATCCTGATGTTTTGCTTGGTCCTAGTCTTGGAGAAGATGCCTCTGTTATTCGAGTTGGAAATAAAGTCATCATCGTAGCGACTGATCCAATAACTGGTTCAGTGTCTGATGTTGGGTGGCTTGCAGTCCATGTGAACGCAAATGACATTGCGACATTTGGAGTTCAACCTAGATGGTTCCTAGTTTCGATTATTTTACCTAAAGAATACACACCTAATCAGCTTGAGAGGATTGTGAATCAGATAGATGCTGCTTCTCAGATGCTCGGAATTTCGGTTGCTGGTGGCCACTCTGAGGTGACTGAGGGTATTAACAGACCAATAATTGTTGGATTCATGATTGGTGTGGCTGAACAGGGAAAGTATGTCACTTCATCAGGTGCTCAGCCAGGAAACTCGATTATAGTGACAAAGTCAATAGCTCTAGAGGGAACAACAATCTTGGCAACCGAAGGTCAAGAATATCTAAGTTTCAAAGTTGGAGCTGATATTGTTGAAAGAGCGATGGCATTGAGAGCACAGATAAGCGTAGTGGCTGAGGGAGTTGCAGCATTCGAAACTGGCTATGTTACTGCTATGCATGATCCAACTGAAGGGGGGCTGTCTGGAGGACTGCATGAGATTTGCGATGCTAGCAAAGTTGGGTTTGAGATTTACCAAGATGCTATCCCAATTGACGACTCAACAGAGGCAATCTGTAATGCTTTAGAGATTAATCCAATTGAGCTAATTAGCAGTGGTTGCATGCTTGTATGTTGCAAACAGGAGAATGTCAACGAACTTGTGAATGTAATTCATTCAAGAGGTGTTTCTGCAAGTGTAATTGGAAAAATCGTAAAGAATCCTATGCATAGAATAGTCATAACAGACTCTAAAAGTTATGAACTTCCAAGACCTAAAACCGATTCCTTATGGCTTGGACTTAAGAAAGTCAATCTTTCATAAAATCTTCAAGAGTTTTAATTTCATTATCCTTAATCCAATCTAGAACAACTGGAGATAATGATATGTTTCCAAGGATTAACACTTCATGAGCATCAGTGTTTGGCAGAGGGTTGCGTTCAATGCCAAGATACCAATAGTAGGGACGACCATTAGGGTCTTTTCGTTCTTCAACCTCATTATGCATTCGAACTTTCGTAGGTTTAGTAACTACTAATTTCGACTCCTCTGTTACATTACGTGGGAAGTTCAGATTCAGCATATCAATGCCTTTTGGCATACCTCTCTTAAGAACTCGCATCACAAGATCAATTGTAACTTCACAAACCTTTTCGAAACAGCTATTCGAACCTGTAGCTTCAAACCAGTCACTAGGTGAAGCCTCTCGTGATGCAGCAATAGCTGGTAATCCTCTGATGGCCGCCTCAAATGCAGCTCCCACAGTACCACTTGTAAGCATGCTTTGGTATCCAACATTAGCACCAGAGTTGATACCAGATATAACAAGGTCAATATTGTCATAGAATGCCTGTGCGAGAATTACCGAATCTGCTGGTGCGCCATCATGCGAAACAAATTTGTATCCATTATGTTCATGCTTCTCAGTGATTCTTATTGGTCTCTTAAGAGTCAATGACTTGCCTGTCGCACTTCGTTGCCCGTCTGGTACAACTACGATAAGCTCTACGACTTCGTTCAGAATTTGTGCGAGCTTTAGCATTCCTTCACTTCGAGGGCCATCATCATTCGTTAGACAGACCTTATACATTTGGCATTACTCCTAAAATCTGTAGCAACTGGTCACCCCTTCAATACCTGATAAGAGTGATGTAATGGTAGAAAAAAGGTTGTGGAAGCACTATCTAATGTGCTCCCACTCCCGGCATCATCGGACTCGATTATAGATCGTAAGCCTTGAGGGTCTTACGTTTGTTTTCGCTAGTCCTTTTGGCAGCATGGTCGAGAAGCATTTCAATCTTCTTATCAAGAGCGTCGTAGAAGTCTCCACTCACTTGGACTTTCTTCTTTTTCGCATAGTCTTGCACTGCCTTCTTAACGATGAATGTCATTTTTCATTACTCCTCCAAAAGGGTGAATTTAAGGTCGTTCAAGACCCTTATAAGACTTATCTTAGAAACGCCTTCTAGAGCGCGCTTCCACCCATTCTGGGCTATTTAGGTATTTTCAAGTTTAAGGAGCTGCTTTTTAGGTTTTGATGTTAATTATCTACACATATGGATAACTGTAAGAATTCAGTGATGAAATCCTACAAACACCTAAAAGATTCTCTCGCACTGTTGTATCAGTTAACGTCAATGAGGTGAATTTGACAGATGAGATATGCCTATGGTATCACTTTTGGTGCAGTCCTTACCTTTGTAATATTTCTGGGTGCAGCAATCATCAAAATCCTTGCGTTATCATGGGATGTCTATGTCACCTGGTTTTTGACTTCGATATTGCTTGGAATCATTCCTCCAATACTCGTTTTCATTGCAAGGAGGGAAAAGGTACGAGAGTTATTGATTTATGAAATAGGAGGTTTTGGATTGTTCTCTCCCCTTTGGTTGATACTCTTCACTGACATTTCAGGTGACTCATGGACTGTGCTACTTCGAGATGGTATTATTGGCGGTCTCATAGGACCAGGGTTCGGTGGCATAGTCGCTATAGATATTGATAGTTATCTCCTCATTCCAATTCTAGTGTTATGTGTAATAATTGGCATCATTTTTCTGAGACCCTCTTTCATTGCAAAACATAGTGTCAAGGGCGAGATATCAGAACTTCGTGAATTGAAAAAGTCTGCTGAACCAGGCGCTAAAATCACCGAACCTGTTGAAGCTGATTCTGAAGACCCAATTGAGAAAGAAATGCCTGAGGTTGCACCGCCAGTAGCAAGTGTTGATTCTATGGCCAATCTCAGGGATCTTCTCACTGAGCTTGGCACACCTGAACCGACGATTAATTTGATATTTAATGCAGGAATTGCCACAACAACAGACCTTGTAGCAACGAGTCCTGAGCAATTAGCAAATCTCACCGGGATTGATAAAAGGACAGCTGAAGACCTACATATGGCAGTTCAAAAGAAAGTCTGGTTTGGTGGTATTTAGAATACCCGTTTATCTTTTGAATGAGGTTATTGCATCAAGGGCTACTGTAACCAGTTCATCGATTGATGGTTTACCTACTATCTTAGCTTCCTTCTCCACATTCTCTCCGATTACTACGCATATTGTACCCACTTTTACTCTGCGTAGATGCCCAATAACAAATAATGCAGCTGCTTCCATTTCTGTAGCTAGAACTCGAGAGTTTCTCATCCACTCCCATTTCCTTCTGGTTCCTTCTGAATCTGTGACAAATTCAGGATGTTCGCTATAGAATGCATCCTTAGAGTGACCTATGCCAACATGAAACCTTGCGCCACTGTTCTGTGCTGCCTCTATGAGCGCCAATACCATTTCTGGATCGGCGACAGCAGGGAATTCAATTGGCACATATTGCCGCGAAGTTCCATCATCTCTGACAGAACCTGTGAAAATAACAAGGTCTCCTGACTCTATTGAACGACTTATTGCACCAGAAGTACCAACTCGGAGAAATGTTGTACAACCAACTTTCACAAGTTCTTCTAATGCTATTGCTGCTGAAGGGCAACCGATACCAGTCGAGCAAACCGCAACTGGTACTCCCTTCCATTTTCCCTTGAAACTCCAATACTCGCGCTTTCTAGCAATTTCTTGTGGTTCATCAAAGTATTTCATGGCAATATCCCGTGCACGGTCGGGATCTCCAGGCAAGAGGACCAATTCAGGTATTTCTCCCGGTGCGATTCCAATATGATATTCTCTGTTATTATTCATGCCATAACCCTCTGGCGCAACTAACAAACACAACAAAAGGGTTTCGTCATGGTGATGATGATGAGTTCTGTTTCAGAGATAATCTTAAGAACTCAACAAGAGCCGAGTTGCATGGTTATAATGTCTGAGGAAATCACCGAGCTTCAAAAAAATATCCTTCGATTAATCCTTGCTGATAATCGCAGGCCAAACGCTATTGCTTCAATCTTAAGACGGCGTAATTTTGCCTGTAATCAAAATGATATTGTACAAGCACTTCTCGACCTTGAAAAGAGAAATCTTGTTGAGAAGCTTACTACAAAGGCATGGACTGCAAAAGAAAATGCTGAAGATTATATCGACTGAAACATTGTATGTGACTACAAATGCTTCACCAAAGTCTGAACTATATTGTATGTTAATTGAGGATTTTGTTCACAAAAAATCTCAGTATATATTGTGTTTGTAGTTACAATCATTCCCCTAGCTTTTTCTAACAGCTCCTCAAGCAATTCTTCTCCTCGTTCAATCAAGGGTAATACATGTGCGACTGCCATTCCTACATGATCTGCTCCTTGATTTCTCAATCTGTCTGCAGCTTTCAAAAGAGTGCTACCACTTTTGGTTAGGTCATCTATTATAATTACTTCTCTATCTCGAACTCCAATGTTCCCATGCAGATCAACTTTGAATGAATCTTCTCTATGCTTTCCGAATCCCTGGATTTTATACCTCTCCCGAGCTCCTTCATCGGGTGTCACAAGAATTGGATCTTTAAAATCAAAATGCGTTGCTGCGAACTTGACTAGATCAGGAATTACATCTATAGTATCATAGAGATTCCTACTTCTCAACTCCTGCACCCATTCAAGACTATCTGGAGCATGTGGATTGACAACCCATACTTTGTTGCATGCTTTTACGATGGTTTCAATTGCCCATCTGCATGACACAGCCTCTCCCGTTCTGAATGCTTTATCCTGTAAAGCAAAAGGCTGGAATGTCAAAACCACTTCTACAATATTTGGAGGAGCTATCGGTTTACATTCATAGGACTTGTGTCCTATTTCTCTAACAGCTACAGGTCTAGCCAGAAGGTCAAGTAGAAGCAGGAGTTCAACAACTCGGTCAGAGGTTGTATATGGCTCATTTTCAGCAGGTCCTGACCCCGTACAACTTTGAATGATAACGACTCTTCTATCTGACAGTTCTGAAATATCCTCTAGCTTAGCATATATGTCTGCATTTGGAAAAAGTCTCTTCCTATCATAGTTAAGACCAGATGTGAACACGCGAAATCCCTCTTCTTGAAAACTTTCCTTCAAGTGTTCAGCGCCGCTTGCGAGGATAATATCATAATCTTTCATGGTAGACTACCGTGTTTTGGCGTCAAATATCCCTTTATGAGATTTTTCCCAGTCATCATTTTTCCATGAGTGCTACGGTAACCTAAAATGGTGATTGTGTCAAAGAATCGTGTCACCACAGGTACGTGCTACGGTTGAGTCTGACAGCCAGAGATCTCTTGCAGCGGCTTGCTAATGATGCTGGATTGCCATATCACACCATTGCAAGAAAGGTCAATCGCATGATGGCAAAAGGAATGGGTCTTTTAGAATCTATAAGAGATATTGCTGAAGAACACGGACTGAAAGAAAACAAATATCGAATTGATGTTGAGAAGATTGTCCAAGAAGCTGAACAAATCCTGCGAGAAGATTATACTCAAACTTTGATGATTTCCGCTGTTCTTGGTCAAATGGTTGAAGCTCGAGGTAGAGAAAAATTTCCAGCACCAGCTTTCTTTGCATTCATAGAAATGCTATCAAGGATCTCTGACGCTCGCAGAGATACAAAATCTGAATCCTCAACTGAAATAGAGGATCGAACAACTCGAATTATCGAATTAATGACAACTCTGGTTTCAGTTCTTTGTGAATGGTCAGAAAAGGGAGTTGTAGGGGTTGCTGATGACTGTCCTGAATCTCTTAAAGAAATGGCTAGAGTGGTCTTCAGAAAGACAAAACTTCTCCAAGGAGGATTATGGACATGCATCTCCTGTGGGGACATAGTAAATGTTAAGGAAACAAGAGCATTGATGTGCAATAATTGCGACAGCAGAATCTCACGGAGTGATATACATGAACGATTCGATCAGATGTCTGGGCGCAATCGAATTGGCTATGGAAGAACAACAATAGACGAGAATGAGGATTAAAGAGTGAGCTGAAAGTCTAATCCTCTCTTGAGAATCTGATGAGCTTCTTCCACATCAGCTTCGGTGACTGTTATTTCATCAACTTGAAGAATGACCTCTTGATCCTTTGATTCCTCAAGGAATAAGATAACTGGGTCGAGGCCAGCAGCACTGCCTGCGCTAATTAAAGGCGCTGTGATTCCATCATAGAACTCAGACCTACCTAGAGGAACATCCATTCTCTTTAATAATCTATCACCTTTCTTTGAAAGCACCTGTCCACATGTAGGTCCATCATGAATCATAAATGAGATTACAAACCTAGTTGGCACATTTCCCCTGAGATAAAAGAGCAAATCTGTCATCCAATCATATTCCTTAATCATAACATCACCAAATATTATCATTAAGTCTTCTGTCACCAATCCATGCACAGGAACCACAGGAGGTTTTAGATCGATTGGATATCTATTCCATGAGGAGAAGGCTGGTGAGTTAAAGAGAAGAACAGTTTCGAAATCGTTACTCTCATACAGTCTTCTACAAAGTGCATGTCCTAAGGGATTGAAACCTAGAAGAACTGAATAGCTCTCAGTGATCTTTCCTTTCTTATACACTTCTAAGATTGGACTTATCCATTCCTGTTCAAATGTTGGCATATCTTCTTGCCCAGTTTTTCATCTCCTAACAGCACTAATGACTGTTTGTCTTACAATGATGAAGACACATGGACAAAAACAGTAGTTTTAGAGGCTTTTTATGTCTGGGTTCGATTCCGATTGATTTATGTGGAAGTCATAACGCGCACCGTGCGTGCATTAATAGTGGTGAGTGAGTCACTTGGATAGATACATAGAACATGTATACAACAACCTTGTTGAGAAAGATCCCGAACAGAAGGTTTTCCATCAAGCGTCGTTGGAAGTACTTGAGAGTTTGGAGCCTGCCATTCAGAAGTATCCCAAGTATGAGGAATATTCTATTCTTGAGAGGATAACCGAGCCTGAAAGGATAATTCAGTTCCGTGTTCCTTGGAAGGATAAAGATGGCAAGATTCATGTTAATCGTGGCTTTAGAGTTCAATACAACTCAGCGATTGGACCATACAAGGGTGGTCTGCGTTTCCATCCTACAGTCACACAAGGTGTTTTAAAATTCCTAGGCTTTGAACAAGTCTTCAAGAACAGTCTTACAACGCTGCCAATGGGTGGAGGAAAAGGCGGTTCAGATTTTGATCCAAAAGGTAAGACAGATGCAGAAGTAGAGAACTTCTGTGAGAGCTTTATGTTTGAACTATATCGACACATAGGTCAGTTTATCGATATACCTGCAGGAGATATTGGTGTAGGAGCAAGAGAAATAGGTTATTTGTATGGGGCATATCGAAAAATCACGAACAACCATGGAACCTGTGTCCTTACAGGTAAAAGTGCTGGTTGGGGTGGTTCACTAATTAGACCTGAAGCAACAGGATACGGCTGTGTCTATTTCGTTCAGGAGATGCTCAAGACTCGCGGAGAAGACATGAAGGGAAAGATTGCTGTCGTTTCCGGCTCTGGTAATGTTGCTCAATATGCTACTGAGAAGTGTATTCAACTTGGTGCGAAGGTTATTGCTTTGAGTGATTCCTCTGGCTGGATTCACGATCCAGATGGTATTGATGAAGAAAAGCTATCGTGGATAATGGACTTGAAAAATGTTCGAAGAGGACGAATCAAGGAATACGCTGAACATTTCAAAGTGGATTACACTGAAAGCAAAGATGGGACTCCATGGAGTCTGAAGTGCGATATTGCTCTTCCCAGCGCAACCCAAAATGAAGTTGATGGAAAAGAAGCAAAAATGCTTGTGGACAATGGAGTGTTAGCTATCGGTGAAGGTGCTAACATGCCCACAGTTCCTGAGGGTGTTGAAATCTTCTTAGAGAATAACATTCTCTTTGGACCCGGAAAAGCAGCTAATGCTGGTGGAGTTTCAGTTTCAGGACTTGAGATGGCTCAGAACAGTCAACGTTTCTTTTGGACTCGTGATGAGGTTGATGCAAAGCTACATCAAATCATGCAAAACATTCATGCGAATGCATACAAGACATCCGAACTTTTTGGCAAGAAAGGTAACTATGTCATGGGTGCTAATATTGCAGGTTTCCTAAAAGTTGCAAATGCAATGATTGACCAAGGACATCGCCTATAAACTCAGATTTGCAGGACCCTCTTTTGGGTTCTGCAAGTGCTCTTTTTCTCATGAATTAAACGACACTTAGTGCCTTATTATTTCTAGAAGTTCTGCAAGTCTTCGTTTAACATCTGACTCCACTGTACTAAGTTCAGCCAATTGTCTGATATGCTGAATTCGACTTTCCCTGTACTCTTCTTCAGAGATTTTTCCAATTCGTCGCTTGAATTCCAGCTTGTCAGACTCTGCATTAATCTCGTTTCTTCTTGCAGTGACTAGATCAAAACCTTGTTTGAGTGACATCCATTCAATCATCGCATTGGCTTTTTCCTGCTCAATTCTTTCTCTCCGGAGACGTTCCGCTTCAGCCTGCTTAAGTTGTCTGTTTGCAGCACGGATTTCTCTCTGAATCTCATATAGCCTACTTTCCACTTCTCTCTTCACTTGTACAATCTGAGTAGATTCAGCCCATTTTTCGCGATATAGTTTGATATGTTCTTGGTCTGTAATTGTGCCATTTTCTAGCTGTCTGTCAAGTTGACTGAGTTCTGCTTGTACTTCAAGAAGTTGCTTCTTTATCTCATCAAACGATTTCCTGAGGGAAACCCACTCCACACTATATTGAGAGAGTACTTCTTTTGGATCGATATAGTAAACATCCTCAGGTGGAGCTCCTTCATGATGACTCATTTTATGTTACTCCTGCAGTGTGTTCATCAGTGATTGTCTGACTTAAGGGATTTTCTAAGACACAATTATTAACCATCTTTATAGAATTTCAATAAACCTATCCGCTTAAGAGGCGGATATGCATAGTCTATAATTGTTGTGCTTGAGAATGAAAATCGACATCGATCTAGTTCCCAAGGATCAAAGGAAGGAAAAACCAACTGACGTGCTAGAGGTACCCTTTGGCACGGTCTTTTCTGACCACATGTTTTCAATGCGTCATGATGGCACTAGTTGGAAAGATGCGAGGATTCATCCATACAGTCCACTTTCCTTAGAACCTGCTGCATTGTGTCTTCATTATGGTCAAGGAATATTTGAGGGTTTGAAAGCATACAGAAGAGGAGAAAAGGTACTCCTATTCAGACCAGAAATGAACTTTCAACGATTGAATGCATCTGCAGAAAGAATGGTAATGCCTTTTATTGATGTGGATTTTGCGCTGCACTCGCTTAAGGAGCTTTTGAAGATCGACTCCGATTGGGTTCCTGAGGTGCTTGGCAGCTCTCTCTATATTCGTCCTACGATGATTGCAACTGAACCAAAGCTTGGAGTTCGTCCATCCTCAGAGTATCTATATTATGTGATACTAAGTCCAGTAGGTCCATATTTCAAAGAAGGATTTGCTCCTGTAAAGATCTATGTCAGTGATAAATATGTCCGTGCAGTGAAGGGCGGAACTGGTGCAGCCAAAGCTGTTGGAAATTATGCTGCAAGCCTACTTGCAGGAACTGATGCAACCAAGGTTGGTTACTCACAAGTTCTATGGCTGGATGCACTTGAACGAAAATGGATAGAAGAAGTCGGCACAATGAATCTCTTTGTTCGATTTGATGATGAGGTTGTAACTCCGCCTCTTAGTGGATCTATATTGCCGGGAATTACAAGAGCTTCGGTGCTGACTCTAGTGAAGGATTATGGTTTGACTCCGAAGGAACGAATGGTTTCCATAGATGAGGTTATTGAGGGTATCTCTTCAGGGAAAGTGAAAGAAATCTTTGGTTGTGGTACAGCTGCCATAATAGCTCCAGTAGGGTCTCTCTGGTATAAAGGAATCCCCTATGAAGTTTCTAATGGTCAAACTGGAGAGCTAACTCAAAAGCTCTTCGATGATTTGATTGGCATCCAATCTGGAGAACGGGAAGATCCCCATGGATGGGTAGTGCCAGTGGAATAATTTGAAACAGCAACTAGTCGATTCCAAATTCTTCGCGTTCAGCATCTGAAATATCGGGTTCTTCAGTTTCAAGACTGTCCCAAGCAGGAGGTGGATCTAGCCCAGGTTCAACAGGAGTTGGTTCTGATTCCTCGGATTCTTCAAAGAGCTCCATAGGTGGGAGTTCTTCTTCCTCCTCCTCTTCTTCCTCTTCCTCATCAATGTCTTGTAATCTGAATTCGGCGACTAATTTTCCCTCTTCGATTTTCTCTAAGAGCATTCTGAACATACGTTCAACAACAATACTCCGCCCTTTTGCTTCGAACTCGATATTACCAATTTCGAATTCGACTTCACAGTAATCGACTTTTTTCTTCTTCTTTCCTGTGTCGACCTCGACATTTTCTTCCTCGGACATAATATTCTACCCAATCGATAGTAGAACCTTGCTCCTAATAAAACGTATAGATAGTCCGAAGCATTTTAGTGTGGAATTGTAGAAATGAGATGCCTACGAGTTGGTCCTATGTCATCGCACCTTGTCGTTGATTTCACAAAATGTACAGGTTGCAGAATCTGTGAACTTGCGTGCACTGCGAAAAAAGAAAATCGCTTTCAACCAAGTCTTGCCAGGCTTAAGATCGTTCGATATGACGATCTTGGGATAGATCTTCCCAATGTCTGTGGTCCCTGCGAAACTGCTCCTTGTGTAGATGTTTGTCCAGTATATGCAATACGGCGAAACCCGATAACGAAAATGACCTTTCTAGATGAAGACAAATGTATTCTCTGTAAATCATGTGTGGGAGCTTGTGTTAACGGAATAATATTACTGGACAATTTTTTGATGAGAATAATCAAATGCGATCATTGTGGCGGTGATCCAGAGTGTGCTAAAGCTTGTCCAACTGGTGCAATCACATACTCTGAGGTTTCCGTTGCTCCTTCGATTGATCGGCATGGCAAAATCTCAAGCTACCTTAGAGAAATTCAGAGGTCTGCTCAGGAATCCAGCGGAGTTGAATGAAGTGACTGCCGATGGTTACAAGGGGAGGATTCTACGAGTCAATCTAAGTGAGGATACATTCAGAATTGACCCTCTCTCGACTGAATGGATAAGAGACTATATTGGTGGCGATGGGTTTGGTGTTAAGATACTCTTTGAAGAAATACCTGCAGGTATCGATCCACTAAGTGTAGATAACAAGCTCATTTTGGCTACAGGACCAATCACAGGTACAATGTGGCCAATGAGTGGCAGAACTGTGTTTATCTCGAAGGCACCCTTGACAGGCATCTGGGGTGAAAGTCATGTTGGTGGATTCTTGGGTCCAGAACTCAAATATGCTGGATACGACTTATTGGTTGTTGAAGGCAAAGCAGACCGCCCAGTCTATATTCATATTGAAGATTCATCTCTTGAACTTCAAGATGCATCTAAGTTGTGGGGAACGACCACTGACCAGACAACTATCAGCATCAAGAAGAAACATCGTGATCCTGACATTCAAGTTGCAGCCATCGGTCCTGCAGGTGAGCGTATGGTTCGATTTGCTTCAGTAATGGTGAATCACGCTCGAGCTGCTGGTCGTACAGGAATGGGTGCAGTTTTAGGATCCAAGAATGTAAAAGCAATCTCGATTCGCGGTCATGGTGGAGTGAGTGTATACGACCATGAAGGTTTCTTAGAGCTTGCTAAGAAAGCACACTACAGAGTACGTCAGAATCCCCAGGCAAGAGAGATGAGTAAGTGGGGCACTTGGATCTTAACTGCAGTCAAGCAAGAGATTGGTGAATTACCAACATACAACCATCGTACTGGTGTATTTCCAGGTTTTGAAAGATTAACTGGCGAATACATAAGACCAAGATACACAATTTCTGATAGAGCCTGTTTTGGTTGTAGTCTTGGATGCAAGAAGGTAAATTATGTTCGGACTGGACCATTTGCTGGTACCTTGGAGGAAGGACCCGAATATGAAGGCTTAATGGCATTTGGTAGTTCTCTTGGTATTGATGACTATGCAACTACTCTGAAAGCGAATCAGATTTGCAATCGATATGGAATGGATATAATCTCTGCTGGAGCCACCATAGGATTTGCTATTGAAGCCTTTGAGAATGGACTCATATCAGAGAAAGATACCAAAGGTCTCAAACTTGAATGGGGCAACAGAGAACAGATTATCCGTCTTTTGGAAATGATTGCGAAAAGGGAAGAATTTGGAGATCTGCTTGCTGAAGGCAGTAAAAGGGCTTCTGATGCAATTGGGAGAGGTTCAGAGAAGTATGCTATTCATGTAAAAGGAATGGAAGTATCTGGTCAGGATGGTCGGACACACCGAAGCATTGGGCTTGGACATGCTACTGCTGCAAGAGGTGCTGACCACTTGAGAAGTCTTGTTGTTGTTGACCAACTGGGTTATGAAGACGTAGCTGCAAAAAGATGGGGTGCTGACAAACTTCCTGAGATTATTGATCCATACACTGAGAAACACAAAGCAAACGCAGTCTTTGAGAGTGAGAACTCATATTGCATTAGAGATACTTTGATCGTGTGTTGGTATTCAGTTTCATGGCCTCCCATATTTTGGATGGAAGACTTTGCAGAGATGCTACCTCTCGCAACAGGAGAGAAACATCTAGGGAAGGTTGAAAATCTTATAGAGATTGCAGAACGTCAAATAACACTGAAACGCTTATTCAATAATCGTGAAGGAATCACTCGTAAGGATGATAATCTACCAGATAGATTTACTAAAGAACCAATGCCTGAAGGTCCAGGAAAAGGCCAGATTGTAAATCTTGATCCTATGCTTGATGATTATTACAGACTCCGTGGTTGGGATTTAGAAACAGGTCTACCAACAAAAGAAACAATCAAGAGACTCTCATTGGAGTGGACCAAAGCCCACTCCTAGAGATTATTACATTCTAACATAGTCCACTCTATGAGTATGACCACATGCAGGACATGCATATTGATCTGGACCTGTCCAATCAATCTGTTCCCAAGACATGGGCGCTGAGCAATTAGTGCATCTGTCCTTTATGACTGGTTTGACGAAGACTGTACCTGCACCAGCACTTCCTGCAGTTACCTGCATTTCCTGAGTTGTTTCTTGAGCAACCGGAGTTGGTGTGACAGTTGCACTGTCACTAACATAATATTGTGACAATGGGTGATGAGGTGCAATATAGCTGAAAGGCCGAACTAACCAGTCTAGATGTTCTTTCGAAATATGGCTCCATGCGCGAGTCTGCCACACACTCAAAAGATGGTCCTGTCGCGGTACTCTTCCTTTGATTTTGAACTTTCCAGTTGTCGCTTTTAGTTTGAGTTCATTACCTCTTGCTTCGAATGTTTCAACCATATGAAGTGGGAAAATGTACATCTTCTTAGGACCTGCATCAAACTGATACAACCGATAGTTTGTAAGTATGAAACTTCCAGGATGATATGTGAAGACCTCCTCGCCTTTTAACCATGCAAATGTCTGATAGAAATGTCTTGAAAATGGTCTATGGAATCCAATTGAAATCCATCTATTATATGGATGGTCTGGATGTACAAATGGCACTCCACTCACTTCACAAATCTTCCTCTGTCCCCCAACTCTGAGATTATCGAACTCACGAAGTCCAAGTGCAGCTCGCAATTCTTCTCTTCTTGGCATTGCTCCTACGAAATTTACAATTCCATTGACAACCTTGCACATAGCAGAGTTTGTAGTCAACTTATACTCCTTAATGATGTGTAAGGGTAAACTAGCACTTGTTCGCGATCCTCTATCGAATTGTATCCATCTGTAATTTGTCAGAATATACTCCTGATGTTGACTAAGGACGCGTTCATTTTCAATTGGGATGTAAACTAGTGATGACACTGCAATTAACACCATCTAATTGTCTGGATGTGTAAGAACACCGATTATGCCAATTAAACCTTAGCCGTAGGGGCTCTGAATTGTTGCCTATTGAAGTGGTCTGGTCATTGACTGCCTTGGTATTGACACGTATAGAATGTCCTCGTATCCAAGAACTCCATAGCCACTTGGATTCTCCAATCTTACATGATCATCATGAACATCTTGAACCCTCACATTGGGTATCTTTGCAAGCGTGTCTTTCTGTTGATATCTTAGGTATACAGTAAATGTTTGTCCTGTATTTTTCAAATCTTGAAAAATGCTCCTCCAGTCTGGCACTCTCGGTATCCTCCAGTTTGAAAAAGATGGATGCTTGAGGCATTTAATACTTGCTGCTTAGGCGTTTCTTATCATATCTGACCATCTTGAGTGAATGAAGGCTGGAAACCCAATGCTTGAAAGGATTGAATTAGAACAATGCGTAAAATATTATTTCCTTGATAGAAGTAGATATGAGTACTAGATCCCCTTTTACAGTCGGATGATCCAAATCCATTCGGACCTGCAATAAAGTCATTATGACTATCAATTAAATGCACCAAGTCACACTCTATTGACCTGCTGCTTCTTGTCCAAATAGCCTCTACAAGTTCTGCAACGGAATCAAGTAGATAATCGATATGCCAATAGATTGTTTTGTCTTTTCGAAAATGTCGTTCCAATCTATTCTCTAGGCTTGTCGAACCATCGCCCATGGCTGATCCAATATATATCCACTCACCTGGATCAAAGCTAATGTTCCCAAGTGATTTTATCTGAACACTCACGGGCTGTTTTACTCTAATAATGAGAACGTAGGCTCCTTTCATATTGTGACCTCAGAGGTAGTTCATTGTGAGTAGTTCGATTTAGTATTTATTGTTTAGATTAGCATATAGACGATATTATCATAAGTGTTGGAGGGACAACTTCAACCAGACCAATGGCATCTGCTGAGATTATCCCTGGAATTCAAGTTGTGCGAGGAAAATTCGCAAGTGAGTTTGGTTTCATTGCAAGCTACCTGCTCATAGATGAGAACGAAGTTCTTGTTATAGACCCTGGAACTGCTGGTGATCCAGGAGATCGACTCGAGAGATCGATAAAGAATATAGGTCTTAATCCAAAAAGTGATCTTCTCGGTATCATCTGTACGCATGGTCATCCCGACCATGCAGCTGGAGCAAGTCGCCTGAAGAAATCAACAGGTGCACCAGTAATGATTCACAAGGATGATGCAGAACTTCTTCAAACTCCCTCGATCTTCTTGAATGAGCGACTTATGATGGACCGAGCTGAACGATTCTCAATGAAATTCGATAAAGGCCCTCTCCGTGTCAATTATCGAGGAATGGAGGCTGATGAGCTAATCGTAAATGGCCAAAACATCTCTGTTGGTGAAACGACTCTCAAAGTGATTCATACAGGAGGGCATTCTGCAGGGCATTGCGTCTTCTTTGATATCAAACGAAAAGCACTGTTCTCAGGCGATGAGTTGAACAATTTTCCAAATGATCCTCGTAAGTTCTACGTTGATAACACTGGGAGTATTGTTGCTAAATTGACAGCTATTGAAACCATGTCAAAGCTTGGTGCGGACCACGTGCTTCCTGCTCATGATTCGCCCCATATCTTTGCAGATGCTCAACTTCAATTTCAAGAAGTGAAGGATGGAATAGTACATCTACAGGACACACTGCTCACATTGTTGAGTGCTCGAGGTGATGCTGATATCGAGCAATTAGTATTTGACATTAAACAAGCTCGAAGTGTTCCTATTCCACAGAGCTATGAGGCACTACTTACAACAACTCTGCATGTCACTCTTATTGGTTTGAAGGAAGCCGGATTAGTACGAGAGCTCGGAAATGGAATATGGACGAGAGTCGGATAGCTGACCGAGCTATATTCAAAAGATTGCGATATTGATTCTTTGTATCTTACAGCTTTCGCTTTCGTTCAGGAGTGTCTACACATGTCGGACCCTAGAGATGTACAAGCCCCAAGTACTGTTGAAGCAATTCGAATGGCATCTGCGTCTGTATTAGGGACTTCAACAGGGCTTGGATATTCCATTGGAAGTGCCATTGGTGCTGGAAGTATGTTGGAGCAACACTCTGCAAGTGTTTCGATGAACATAGTCCCACTAGTTTTCACTATTAGAGACACCTTGATGTCATCCGAAGGATTAGAGATACTCTCAATCGAATGGGATCTCGATAGGACTCCTGGTTCTGATGTGTTACCTGATCAACTTGTGGTTGCTGGTGGAAGTGAAGGAGGCGTTGGCTCTCATGTCTGTGTGTTAAGCTGGGAAAAAGGAGTTGTTGATCCATTCAAAATTAATGAATACATGAAGGCTGTTTCTAAGAAGATTTCTGATGTCGAGAGTGCTGTGATTAATAATGAACTGAATTACGAGTTGGAAGGAATCTCAGTAATTACTAAATTTACTGACCGACTAAACAGTGTTCTCTTTGTTGACATGCTTGATCGGCGGTTTCAAGGGTCTTGGGACTCACTACAAGTCAAACCTGACCATGTCGATGTTGACTTGGTTGCAAAGCTGGAAGTAGTTGATGATTTTACGCTTTTACCTCCTGGAATGAAAATCCGAGGTCGAAAGAGTCTAGAGTTTAAACTTCCCAATGAACCAGACGATAGACTAGTTGCTCATTTCAAGCATCGTGTATTGACACCTAGTGCTATTGAAGCTTTAACAAAGGTTGTGCCAGAAACCGGTCAGTCTCTTTTGAATGAAATAAACTACTATGCTTATGCGGTTGAGGAGTCAGAATTAGTTGGGGGCGTTGTAAAGGCATTAATAGAATTTCTTGGCAAATCAGAGGTTTCTCTATCAGAAATAGAAACGCTAAGACCTCGCATTGGTGAGTTTGTAAAAATTCTAGGAGACTCTATCAATGCCTTAGAACATATTGTGGAAGAACATCTTAGTTCAGGAAAAACTTTGACTATTGAGGATCATAAGAGTTCATTAACCTCTGGAGTTTCTACAAATAGTGATGTTTCTTCAGGAACAAAGAACAACCTTGCGATTTGTATCATTGATGGGATCATGAACTCAGTCAGCCGTGAATTTCGAGGGGCTAGAGAGATTCGTGCTTGGGAACTAAAAGGAACAATGAGATATGTTATTGCATATGCTAAGAGAGTCCTACAATATTTCTCCAAGGAACTTAATCAGTATCTAGTGACAAATGCAGCCAAGAAGGCGTTCTTCACAGCTCTCCAAGAATTCAAGAAAGAAACTCTACAAGAAGATATTGGGCCCACTGATCTCACTTTGTTTGACCTGTTCTATGCTGAGATTCAAGCGCAGCTTAATGCAGCTTTCTCAAAAGAAGCTTTCAAGGGAACCAAGTATGAAGACTTCAAACAACTCATGGATTTAGTCACACGTCAATTGATAGAATCATTCAAGAAAATTGACATATGGAATCTTATCGGATTTGAGAATGTAGCCGAGATTGCCAAAAGAGAGATTGCTATCAAATACGCAGTTCCTGATTCTGAAGACCTTACTGAGCATGGAGAAGCTCTTATGAAACTCCTAAATGAGTTTCAAGATCTTGTATCAGACATCATCCCTGATGTTGCAGATACGCTCCTTTCAAAACCCTTGATCCGGCGCATCATAGATAAGATGCTGACTGAACAAGCTAGTCTTGTTGAAGAGCTTGAAGCTGCCGTGGAAGGAGCTGGTGAAAGAGCTGATGAGTGGAAAAAGGAAGCAATTGAATGGGTTGAGAGCTTTAAGACAACTCTGGATGATTCAATGACCAAATCCGAATCTCTCCTAAAACTTCTGAATTCTATTCACGAAATAGTTGGTGAAACAGTCACGCCTAGCGCAATGGTGAACCGTGCAAAGCTCGAAGCTGATCAAAGAGAACAAGAATACCAAGCGGAAATACAGGAATGGGAAAGAACATGTCATATTATCGAACAAGAAAATGTCGCAATACGAGAACATAATGTAAAACGTGAGAAATTACTTGATCAAAAGACGCAACAGTTCGAAAACCAGATGAGAGAGTATGAGCTTGCCCTAAATGACTATATGGCACAGATGGAACGCTACCGAGCTATTCAAGATGCAGAATCTATCACACATGGTGAAACTGATCAAACACTAGCACCGCCCCCAATGGAACCAACAAAGCCACTACCGATTGATGCAGAGTTGCATGAAATACGAACGCAATATCCTGTGAAGGAAGAGAAATCCATTCCTCCCAAGCCTGAACCGGATCCCTCTCTCAAGTACTATGTTGAGTTAAGGGATTTACTTCAAAGCAAACTCGACCACTTGAAAGAGCGAGAAAAAGATATGGCGACTACTTTCGGGAAACGCGTTCTCCGGCTTCAAGCAGAAGGAATTGGAGCAGCCGCTATGATAGGACTAGATCTCGGTGATGAATTCATTGAATATTTGATGGGTTCCAAGGTACGTGGTCTTGGGAAATCACTCCCAAGAATAACTCGCATGTACTTGCGGGATCCTAAAGTGGATGATTTACTCTATCTTGTAACCTTTGAACGCAGGGCTGATGAGTTGACTGTTTCAGTCGGGAACACATTCTTGAGGTGATTGATGATGGTAAGTTCTTGGGTATTAAAGACACGTCAAATGAGTGAGGCTGGCAAAGAGATACTACTGAGAGAAGCCCTGGCTTCACATATGCGAAGTAGCAGAGATCGTCAATTATTTCACGAACTACTCAAGGAACCTCGACCGCTTGAAGATGTTTTTTCCTTCTTTGCTGCATTCTATCTCCACAGCTATCAGGGTATTCGCCTTCTGACCCCATCGGAGGTGCCTAGTGCGGGCAGTGACATGAAAGATGAACTAGGGGCGGAGGAACGACGACAGCTTGAGCTTGAAGTCCGACAATTCTTCTCGGGTAAACAGCGTGAGGAGATTGATGTTGCTAAGCTAGTAAGTGAGTTGATAATTTGTTTCGTTGACGAACTGGGAGGTGCAAATCCTAATTCCGATAGTAAAGATAAGGCACTCAATCTACTCAAAGAAACCTTAAAAAAAATCCCTTCTGAATACAATTCTAATCATGATATTGACTTGATACTCGAGGTCACTGGTTGGGGTCAAGATTGGCGACAGGAGCTATATGTCAAAGCTTCTGGTTTAAAGGAGAGTGCGCTATCTCTAAGAGATGAATTGCTGCGGGAACATCCTTCAGAGGTTCCCGAAACCACCATTCTTAAAATGGGTCTTGAGAAAATATTTGGACGAATAGAATATTCTAAGGGCCACATTTTTGATACAACCATTCCAATTAAGAGTTGGGATGAGATTGCATCAACAATAACGAAGAGATTCTGCAAACCTATTGATACTCTCAAGGGTCTTAGGAATGCTCATGAAATTAGATTACATTTGCTCGAAGTTCTCGAGAAAGAATTCGATATTCCAACTACGCTAGAAAATTATGAATCTCGTCTAGGACAGGTTGTGACTACCAAAGCTGCTGAAATCTTATCAATAGATTCGGATTCCGTACTTGATACAATTTCGAAATTTCTCAATGTAGATATTGATGATGTTAAAGCACAGCTTCGAAGGAAGGGTATAAGCGACTTATCAATAATCGGTCCTGGATTAAAATCATTGACTGCTGATAGCACTTCAGATTCATCAGCACCAGCTATTAGTAAGGAAGAACTTGAGATGCTTGAGCGCTCATTGAAGGCTCTCGAGAAGATAGAAAATACACTTAATGGACCAGTTAAGGGCATGCTTAGATCAAAAGGACTTCGTGCAACTGAACTTGATAAAATCAGCATAGATATGTTTACCAAGGATCGTGCAAAATTAGTCGGTATAGAAATAGAAGTACTCGAAGCACTCAATAATAAAATGCGAGTTCCACCTCCTGCAGAGGTCATCAGGCTTCTAGAAACACGTGAGCAGGTTAAAAGTGGTGCACTGAGTTCTCTTGGTATTTCATCAGCTCGTGATTTCAGTCAACAGAGAACAGAAGATGAAACAATTGTAAGTTTGAGACTCGATTTCATTTGGCATTTCACGATTGGTATTCTTACAAATCTAACACGAGTCGTTGAATCCTATATTCGATCTAAACAAGACCTTCTTCGAATTAAAGCACTTTTAAAGAGTATTTACGAAGATACTGATACAACCCTGCAATTCCTTAGAGAAGAAATCTTGATTGATCTTGCATCCATGAGAATTTACGAGATGAAGATTGTTTATCCTGAGTTAGATGCACAGTCAATTTGCACATGGATGCACGCTCGATTTTCGACGAAGGATATGATAGCTGCTGCTAAAGACCTTGAAACCTCCATCAGTCCAGTCTTTGAGGGTATTGTCGATAAATCGTTAGATATGACCAGTTTGGAGTTCGATAACTATGCAATAGCCTATGATATCATGCAGCGTTTCTTGAAACAAGAGCGGCTTGAGAAACTCGCAAAGGAGGAGTTTGCCTTCGAAGCCAAACAGAAGGAAAAACGTAGAATTGAGGAGCGGAAAGAGGGCATTGATGTTTTGATGTACCTTCACAACAAAGCACGCACAGTATTTCGAGCCATAAGTCGAGTGGGAGCGAAGGGTCTTGTATGGACTCCAAATGACACTACAAAATGTGCTAATCTTTTGGCATACTATATCAAAACAAACAGAGGACGTAAGATATGCTCTGCTTGTGGATCTGAACCAAGCAATGCAAAATGCTCACAGCATGGTGTCAATTTCATGAAAGACTCTTCTGATATGGATAATCTATCAATTTTCATTATGCGAAGTCTATTTGAAATCAAAGAGGGTTTGATAGGTACAGGTCGAGGTGTTGAGCCCATGTCTTGGGATAAAGCAAAATCCACCATTGATCGGGAGATAGGGATTCTCAAGAGAAAAGGCAAACTGACCTCAAAGACAAATCTGAAGGAGCTAATGCCTGGGGAAATCAACTATGTTGTTGGTCCTGCAATATGCGCAATTGTTGGAAAATACTTTAACGAATCCCTAACATATGCAGCTCGCAGAGCTGATATCGCATAGCTGGCTGACTCAACGTTTCTGTACGCTTTTTGAAATCCAATCAAGATAGTCCTGCGAGCCCCATTCGATAGGGAGAACAACAAACTCTGGAACCTCATAGGGATGATTGTCCTTCAGAACATTCCAGAGATGTTCAGATTGTTTTGTTTCTGTCTTCATTATCAAAAGGGATTCATCATCTACGACTATTTCATCTTTCCAATGGTACACACTAGTAATCTTGGGTATAATATTTACACAAGCACATGCTCGACTTTCAACCAAGATTCGAGCCAACTCATCACTAATCTCCATTGGACATGTTGTCATGACAACTACATATTCATGCATGATTTATCTCTCACAAAGATATCATATAGCGACTTCTATTACTAAATTTCTACTGACCTTATTCTCTCATAAATCGAAGGCCATTTATACCCACTTCGAAGCTCGAGGCTATGGTGATTCTCTGATGAAGTTCAAGCCAGAAGGAGTAATGCCTGCGCTTGTGACCCCATTCACACGTGATGGAGATATTAGTGAGGATGGGTATAGGCAAGTCATTGACTATACGATAGAGAAGGGTGCAACCGGAGTAGTAGCCCTAGGCACAACTGGTGAGTTCTCATACCTGAGAACGGAAGAACGTAAGAAGATGCTAAAACTTACAGTCAAATATGTAGATGGACGGGTTCCAATAATTGCTGGTACTGGTCAGCATAGCACCCGGGCAACTATCGCGTTAACAAAGTTTGCTGCTGATTTGGGATATGATGCAGCGATTGTAATATCTCCTTATTTTCTCCGGCCAACAGACAAGGGATATTATGAGCACTATGAAAAAGTTGCCAGTGATGGTAATCTCCCTATAATTATGTACAATATTCCTCAGTGTACACTTGGAGTCCTGAACTCTAATGTTGTTGAAGACTTGGCTGAATTAGATAACATTGTTGGAATTAAAGACAGCAGTGGAAGCGTACCTTATATTCTGGAACTGATTCAAAAGATTAAGGGGAAAATGGAGGTCATCATAGGTGCAGACGAGTGTTTCCTCTCTGCAGTTGTAGCTGGTTCAAAAGCTGCAATTATGGCTTCTGCCAATGTCATCCCGCATATCTGGCTTGAAATTATGAACTTGGCACAGAATGGAAGAGTTGAGGAGGCTGCAGAACTCCAAAGATCCACACAGACTTTTGCTCGAATGGTTCTAAAATATGGGGCTGCTCCACCAGTGAAAGCCGCTCTTAGAATGCTTGGTATTAATGCAGGTCGTTCTCGGATGCCTTTGGACAGTGGAGGAACCCTTATTCCTGAGATTAAGGAAGAGATTCGTATAGAGCTTGAGAAGATGGGTGTAATCTCGAAGTTGGAACATCCATCAGTTCAGGATGACATCAATATACTGGCTGTCCTTGAAGATCAGGGAATTCTCCTTGAAGATGTTTCAGAACTGCAGAAAAGTAGTGCTGCAAACGAAATAGTGTCAGTAGGCATAATTACTGGTCCCAAAGCAGGATTGGTTGGCAGTGCATTTGTACGCCTGCTCACAGTACCGAAGATTGGACATGAGGCTCTAAGTGTTATTCTCGAGCCAAATCTTGCTGTAAAACCTAGTACTCTAATGTTTCCGACCCGAAAAATCGATTCCATGCGTCAAGCTTCATTGTTCTATGGACCTGTACAATCCGGTGCTGCAAAAGCTATAGCATCTTTCTTGGAATCTGAAAAGATACCCACAAAAACAATGACTGATGATGTAGTCATTCTGGCTTTGGACATAGATTTGAATTCAAGAAATCGTCGTGAAATTACTGCAGCAACAAAACAAGCTGTAGAAAGCGCACTTGAAGGAATCTGGAGGTGATCCCAATGACAGCTGAATATCGTTTCAAAGGTGTCTACCCTGCGCTCGTTACACCCTTTGATAAGAATGGTGTGAATGAAAAACAGTATCGCAATCTCATTGATTTCACGATTAAGAGTGGCGCGACTGGCATCGTGCCATGTGGAACTACAGGGGAGTTCACAAGCATGAGATTTGAGGAGAAAGAGGAAGCAATACGTATAGCATGCAAAGCTGCAAAAGGAAGAGTTCCAGTGCTTGCTGGAACCGGCCATGCGTATACAAATGATGCTATCAAACTGACTCGAAGAGCTGCTGAGTTTGGAGCTGCTGCAGCGCTTATCGTTTCTCCCTACTTCCTGAAGCCATCAAACAAAGAAATCTATGAACATTTTGAAAAGATAGCTAATAATAGTGACATACCAATCATTGTTTACAATATTCCCCAAGTGACTGGCGTTCCCATGCATTGGACTCTTATTGATGGTCTTCGAGATATTGATGGAATAATCGGTTTGAAGGATTCTAGTGGCGACCTAGTAAATCTGACGACAATTCTGGTCCGAAAACCAGAAAACTTCCAAGTGATGGTGGGTCATGATGAAGTTGCTTTACCTGCACTTGCATCTGGTTGTAATGGTGCAATTCTAGCGAGTGCCAACGTTTTTCCTGACCGCTATATTAGGATGCAAACAGCACTTGCCACAGGAGACCTGAAAGAAGCGCGTATTATTCAAAGAAGCATTCAGAAGATTGTACGTATTTTTGTTAACAATGGAGGTGGACTAGCAGTAAAAGCGGCTTTGAATATGATGGGTGTGCCAGTGGGACTTGCTAGACGGCCTCTCCTAATTGGAGATATTCTTGGATATGACATGCATGATGAGATTCGAACTTGCCTTGAGGATCTTCAGATGATCCCACGTGGTATTGTCACATTCAAGATGGGTAATCGTTCAATTGAGTCTGAAACTTACCCCAAAGCTGTTGGAATGGTGCCAGATGTGATTCCAGATCTGACCTTGATGCATGGAGAAGCGTTATTTGGTGGTGGTAATGAAGTTGCTCATGTTGATCTAATATTGGGCATTCGTGATGGTCCCATGAGAGTGGCAATTAGGAATGCAGGGAAAGTGACAGAGGACACGCATCAATCGAATATCATTAAGGACCTTGAGTTGATTACTGTTTTTGCTCCCACAGTTACAATCACATCAGAAGATCACAAGAAGATGGTCTATGATGTTGCACAAAGGGCTGTGGCTGATGCAGTGCGCCGGACAATCACTGACAATATAATCCCTGAGGAACTTGTTCGGGACCTTGTTATTGCTGCAAATGTCTTTGTACACCCAAGTGCGGTTAACAAGACACGAGTTCATATTAACAACTTCATTGCTGTGAGACATGCGCTCAGGAGGGCAATAGAGAGTCGTCAGGGAGTAGATGAGATAATTGCTCGAAAAGAATCAGCAAGGCACCCATTCGCCTACAATCCATAGAGCAAGTCAACTTCACACAAAATACATCCCGTGGCCATTTGTTAAGGTGAATAAATCTTGCATGTATCTGTGGAACTTCAACCTCATTGGTTCTGAGGTTCTTCTCTATTGAGCCCTCGTGAAAGTGGCATAGAATCAATTTCCTGACCGTTAGAATGGCTCGATATGTTGGATGCTCGTATATATACTTGAATGAGTATCATAGTCTTAAGTCTTGCATCCCTCTTAGACTGTCGCACCACCACGCATCCGTCGGAGTTCTAAGAAATGGCTGAGACCTATGTCATTCCAATGGGCGACATCCCATCACGCAAGTTGAGGAAGACTGTGAAGGTCTTCATCAAGGAGGAGGATGTTTTCCTATTTGATGACGATGGGCAAGAATTTGGAGTCACTCTTGAAAGGAACAAGATAATCCTAAAACTTGGCGAATGAATTGTGACCAATTCTCTGCGCATTTCATTTGCAGGTCTCAGCCTTAATTCGACATTCGTTTTTTCATGAAGAAAAGATGTGGCAAATCTCAGCTTGCTCTTGGCTCGTCATCGCCGAAGCTCAGCCAGGGGTAACCGCCTCACAGAAATGCCACATGTTGATATTCTATTGTTATCCTATATAGTTGTCCGTTTCCTGTTATACAAAAATTCAGGAACTTTCTTAACATTGATTTGAACTGAATTTGGTTCGGGGTTTAATTCGATGGACAAGTCCCGTGTTCTTGAACTGTTGAAAGAGCTCATTGCCACCAACTCTGAAAATCCTCCTGGAAATGAGATAGAAGTTGCTAAGATCCTACGCAGCCATCTAGAAGCGTATGGAATATCATGCACCTCCGTTGGACCAGCAAAGAGACCTAATTTGATTTTCTCGAGTCATGATGGACAAAAAGGAGATATCGTCATGCACGGGCATATGGATACAATACCAATTGGGTCTCTTGAAGATTGGTTCCATGATCCCTTCTCATCTGATATTGACAACGGACTCCTCTATGGCAGAGGGGCTTGCGATATGAAGGGCCCAGTAGCAGCCCTTGCTGAAACTTTGATCCTCTATGCGGAGGAGCGCCATTCAAAGCCTCTTGTTGTCCTGACAACGTCTGATGAAGAGTTGGGATGCTCGGGTGCTGAAGAGGTGGCTAAGAGTGGTCTTCTCAATGGGATAAAGTTTGGAGTCTGCGCTGAACCAACAAGTCTTCAGGTCCTAGTTGGCGAAAAAGGTATGTTCTGGTCAAGAGTTGTTGCTATTGGAAAATCTGCTCATGGATCAAGACCAGATGAAGGCATCAACGCAATTAAAGATTGCATAGAGGCAGTACGTCTTCTTACCGAAGAATCCTATCCTCACGAAGTCGATGAAATTCTTGGACAACCTACTATGAATATTGGTGTAATTCAAGGTGGGATAACTATCAATGTTGTACCTGATAGATGTGAAGCTGAACTTGACATGCGAATAGTCAAAGGTCAAGATCCTGATACACTGCTTAAGACAATGAATACAAGAATCGAATCAGCGGGATTATCAGAAAGAGTCAAGGTAGAATATATCCATGGTAAACCTGCTGTGCTCACTCCAATCGATTCTGAGATAGTTAAAATAGTAAGAGATGTAGTGAAAAATGTAACAGGAATGATTCCCAAGATGGGTACTGCCACATATGGAACAGATTGCTCGGTCCTCCAACCGAAGATTGGTATTCTAAATGTTATCTGTGGACCTGGTTCAATAGAACAAGCACATCAACCAAATGAGTTCATCTCCCTAGATGAACTCTATCAATCGATTGATATCTATCTTGAAATAGCTCGACATTTTAGCAGTTGAGGACTCGATTGTCCCATCAGGAATAACCTTAAAGTTAACATTGTACGAGGAACAACATACTGATGTCAACGAGAAACATCAGAGAGGCGTTCAGGAATGCAAATACCAGAGATTATCGATTTAATCATCGATTTTATAGTAAGCCCGATTTTTCTGTTTACAATTGTGATGGTTCTTATTTTGGCTGGGGCTCGTTACGCGACAAAATCGAAATCTCCAAAATCAGACCCCGTTTTAAAGCAAATGCGTCGCATGGTTACACAAATTGACAAAGAGAAAGAACTCATTGAACCTGTGGTAAACTCACGTCAAGATATTATAACAAAGAAGTTCAATTCCCAGATGAAATCTCTGGGTCTTGAACCTGCAACTGATAGCGGTTATGTTCCGATCTCCTATACACCTCTCGCCCGATTTCTTAAAGAACGAGGGGTACAGGATGATACAGTTAGTGCTATTCTCGCAGGTCTAATGGAAGAAGAGAATGAAGCTGAAGTCCGAGCAATAATATCCGCCGCAGCTGAAACCTCTGGTGTTGATTTAACGGGGGCAGAACTTGTCAAAGCACAAGATTTAGCAGTGACCGAATGGACAAATGTTCGTCGATCCAGAGAAGCATAACGGGGACATCGGTTATGACTGAGCTTCTGCACATGAGAGATAACTATCTTAGAGAGTTTGATGCAATAGTCGAGTCATCAGGCGAAAACTATGTAGTTATTGACAGAACCGCATTCTATCCAGAGGGTGGAGGTCAATCAGCAGACCATGGTGTTTTGACTAATGGTTCTAGGACCGTTCAAGTGACGGATGTTCGAAAAGTGGACGATGAGATTAGGCATATTCTATCTGCTTCGCCCTTCAGAGTTGGAGAGAAGATACACGGTGAGATTGATTGGGCTCGACGCTATGAATGTATGCGTTTTCATACCTGTCAACATGTTCTTTCTAGGTATCTCCAATTGAACTATGATGTTGTAACAGTGGGGAATATGATCAAACCCGGAGAGAGTAGAGCTGATTATTCTCCATTGGAATCTTTTGATGAAGAAATGAAACGCAGTGTTGAAAATGATGTAAACGATATTTTGGCGCAGAACATCGATGTTGATGTTCGATTTATGCCAAGAGCTGCAGCTATTTCTTTTCTACGAAGCCGCGGCTATCAAACTAGATATCTTGAGATGGTACCAGAGTCGGTGCAGGAGTTCAGAGTTCTTATAATCGGTGATTTCGATGTTGCATCATGTGCTGGTACCCATGTGAAAAACACTCGTGAAATTGGTCGTTTACAGATTGGTAAGTCCAAGAATGTTGGAGCTGGAAAGAGACGTATCTACTTCAAACTGATTGATTAGTACTATTATTTATCACAGCCAATAGTTTTATGCTTCATAGTGTTGAGTAGTGATAGTGTGACACACAATGAAAGCACTAGTGCTAACTGCTGGGGAAGGTCAACGACTCAGACCACTCACATCAAATCGCTCTAAGTCTATGTTGATGATTGCAGGACATCCAGTTTTACAATACATAATCGATAGTCTTGTTGAAAACGATATTCGTGATATTATCATTGTTGTTGGTCATGGACGTGAAGAATTAATCGATCACTTCCAGATGGGTGGAGAACAAGGAATTAGAATTCGTTATATGATTCAGCACAAACAAGAAGGGGCAGAATCTGCAATTCTAACCGCAAAAGAGGAGCTTAATGGCGAGGAAGAATTCCTGCTTGTTAATGGCGATGTATTGGTAGAACCTGAAATGGTCACAAGAACACTTAGCAACCACCAGACTATGGGGAGCGCTGTTACCCTCCTAGTGACTCTTGTTTCTAATCCTGAACAATTTGGAACTGTAAAAATTGGTCCTAATGGGATTGTTGAAAAATTCGTAGAGAAGGGCGGTCCTGAGAGATATGTTAGTAACTATGCAGTGGCGGGAGTCTCTGTTTTCGATACTAATGTGCTACCGCTCCTCGAAAAGCATCGTGCAATGGAACTTGCTTTTGAGGAGTTTATAAAAGATGGTAATCAAGTTTCAGCCACTGTCTGGGAGAAAGAATGGGCTGAATTTACTTGGCCTTGGGATATTCTAAATGCAAATCGGATAGTCATGGATCGTATGCTCAAGGGCAAAGGCAGTTTCATATCAGAATCTGCAGATGTACATTCAAGCGTGGTTATCGAAGGGTCCGTCTTTATAGATAAAGGTAGTATCATCCGACCAAACACAACACTAAGGGGTCCAATATACATAGGAAAGAATGTCTACATAGGTAACAACTCGCTTATTCGAGATTACAGTAGTCTTTGTGATAGTGTACGAATTGGCTATGCAGTTGAAATGCGTAGCAGCATGGTTTTTGAGAGGGTCAATGTTGGTAGAATGACATATCTCGCAGACTCAATAGTTGGAGCTGACACATGCATTGAAGCAGGTGCTCAATTATGGAACTGGCGCCCTGGGAGTGAACCACTATTTCTTACACAAGAGGATAAGAAAGTGCAAGTCCCTCTTAGCAAGTTTGGAGCAATTGTGGGTGACAATGTTGTTATTGGTGTCAATGCATCGATTTACCCTGCTACAAGGATTGGAGAGGACAGTATAATTTCAGCAGGATGTGTTGTTCAAGAAGATATTCCCCCAAAAAGTAATGTAATGCTGGAGCAAAAGCTAAAGATCTCAAAAAGGAAGGACCTCTAAATACATGACAACGTAATCAGACATCTTTGACAGGGTACTCTCCTACCAAAATATCGTCAGCATAGATTAATGTGATATTATTTCGTTCTACTAATTTGATATCTGGATCATGAACGTTATTTGGCAATAAGAACTGATGACCTTCGATAGTAATATTGCTTCTGTGTTCATCATTAATTATCACTGTGTCATGACTTTGCCAAATTGGGATGTGAGGTTTTGCTGGTGCCAGTTGAATTCTAGATAGAAGTGTATCTAGCTGTTGAGTTTCGAGATTTGTAAGTTGGTTTCGGATTGATCTATATCCAAGATATCTATCCCTCCCATTAATTATCCTATGGTCAATATACTTCCCAGCAAACAATCTCTCGATAGCTAAGTACGGTCCTAAACCTCGAGATATTACGTCATTATCGGTTTTGAATTCGCTCAGAACTCTTCCTTTTTGTGTTGGATGGCTGAGTTCGTGTGAAATCAATCCAATTATCCCTGCCTCATGCCAGATTTTTACATCATTACTAATCTTGATTGAAATATTATCCTTTGAGCGATTCCATTGAATCTGAGCGTAACTTGATGTTTTTCCCCATGATATGGATATACTCGATTGTTGAAGTTCAGGATATGCAAATGAAACAAGATTCTCGATTAATATAGGGATCTCTTGGACCTTGTTCAAAGTTATTATTGCTCCATTTCCATTTTAAAAAAGCGAGCAATGAGCATCTTTAAAAGTCAAACTCAAGTTTTCCGCCGTGAGCCTAGTAACAGGTATCTAGGAGAGTAATTACTATCAGCCGTAAGAAGTGGGGCAAATCAGCCGTAAAGACAGAGAGAGTTATTCGAGATGCAATTCCAAAACCTGATACACAATCTGGTATTGATGAATACCTCAAGAAAGCAAAATCAGTCACTTGTTATGATTTAGCCCATCGTTTCAATATTCGTATGAGTATTGCCCGTAGGATACTAAAAGAGAAAGAATCAGAGGGAGCAGTTGTTCCCTATATCCGCGAAGGCGGGTTTGTTGTTTACACTACACCGTCTGAATTGGAGAAACGAGAAGGTGGAGCTCCAATTGTGGTTGCTGATGCTCTTGAAGAAATTGCATCTAGTGTACCCAAGGAACCTGTAATTACTGAGGAGATGGATCTTGCACTTGCTGCAGCATCAAGTCCAGAATTGGTAAAACCAAGCAAACTTGCACGAAAGCGAAGAGAAGCTGGTGAAAAGAAGGAACGCAAAGACACGAGACCAGAGGTCATTGTCGAACCTTTGGAGGTAATTCCATCCAAGCCTGAAACTAAAATGGAACGAGAAGAAGAAGAAGAGATACCAAAGAAGAAAGTTACTCGAAAGAGAGCTCCGAAGAAGGAAGAGAAGAAAGCGGCTCCAAAGAAGAAGGAAGAGAAGAAAGCAGCTCCGAAGAAGGACGAGAAGAAAGCGGCTCCGAAGAAGGACGAGAAGAAAGCGGCTCCGAAGAAGAAGACTGAGAAGAAGGAAGCTCCGAAGAAGGACGAGAAGAAAGCAGCTCCGAAGAAGAAGACTGAGAAGAAGGAAGCTCCGAAGAAGAAGACTACCAAGAAGAAAGCTGATGAATCACAAGCTGGTTCAAAAACGGCTACTAAAAAGAAATAAAATCCATCATAGACACAACTTGTTCCCTTGCTAAACAGTTTCGATGGCATATTGATTCTAGAATCAAAAATTACCTGTAAGCAATTGCTAGACTAGTCAAAAAGAAGAAGTAGGGCTCGAATATTATTCCTTTGCCCTATTCTAAGCTATGACTGGGTCTGCATCCAGACAATTAACTGCAACTTCTTATTTTAAGGCAGCAATCTGTTTGTCAATATCTTCAAGCTGTGTGTCAAGCTCTGATTCTTTTGTCTTGTACTCATCCTCTGGAATATACCCTCGCATGTAGTCAAAACGCAGGTCAGTTAATTGAGCTTTCAGCCTATCTTTCTGTTGAAGCAGGAAGTCCAACTGGTCGCTACCCTCTGCTGGTGCAGCCTCAGTTGCTGCGACAGGTTCGGGTTCTGGTTCCGGCACCGGTTCAGGAGTCACCTCAACAACTGGTTCTGGTGTTGGTTCAGGAGCTGGAGTCGTAATCTCCGGCGCTGGTGCAGGCTTTGGTGCTGGGGCCGGAGTCTCAACTTTTGGGGCATCTGTCTTGACGCTTTCCATTTTCTCCATGTTCTGCCTCAGAGCTTCAATCTGATTGGCTATTTCTGCAAAGCTATCATTAATCGTCTGATTGATAGACATCTTCATTTTCGTGAAGTTCTCAGCCAATTGATCCGCAAGCTTCTTGGTTTCAGCTACGTTCTCGGCGAAGTCTTCGATTTCTTTAAGTTTCTCCATTATTGCGCTTATATCAAAGGACATGTATAGTCACCCAAGTGCGCTAGTTACGTGGTACATCCTCTTGTTTAGTTCTTAACCTTTGCCTTGACGAATATTCAGTGGATTTCAATCAAGCGGCTTTTGTTTCAGCCTTCCCCTCAAGGATGGCTCTTCGAATGATTTGAATAAGCCTATCTCTATATGAAATGTCAATGGCCACAAGTTCGTAAGTTGGAATTCCAAGAATTTGACCGACTCTTTCTGGTGTTAAAGCAGTAGGAAGGTCTTGTTTGTTGGCGATACCTATAACTTTTGCATCAGGAACCTCTTCTTTAACAAGAGTTACTAGCTTCTTGCTCCTCAAAACATTCTCTAAGGTACTGTCCGTGACTATGATTACAACCTGAGCATTAGCAATCATTTTCGCCCATAGGATGCTAAATCTTGACTGCCCAGCTAGATCCCAAAGAACTATGTTGGCATTCTCTACCTCTTCAGGTAATTTTTTGATTGATACACCTATTGTGGGATCATGGACAAGAGGAAGGGTTTCACCTCTAAGAAGATGGAGTGTCGTGGTTTTTCCAACACCTGCAAACCCCAAGATGGCGACTTTTACCATCGTGACAGCAATCTCATCAACTTTCTCATCAAAACCATCTAGTGGTTGGTTTGCATGAGCTAGGTTTGCAAAATCACGCATAAATGAATCAACTAATTGCCCCATCTTTTCTTCAATTTGAGTTGCATCATCTGCCTTGTCAGCAACAAACATGAACGTGAAATTATCTCTCTGTGCAAAGAAGATACGTGAAATAGCCACATTCATGAACTCTGTCTTATCTTCAAGGTCTACAGTCTTCAAGAAATGAGTAAGATTGACCAGAAACTCAACCAGTTCTGCTTTAGACTCACTTTTAGCATAATCTTTGGAATAGAGCATATTTCCCTGCTCGCCAAGTACATAGACACTTCTGATCATTCCGGCTCACCATAGTTTTGAATCAAGAGTTCAAGATGTCTGCGTGCAATTTGTGGTGTTATTTCTTTCTCTGATACCTTCTTCTTAATCATTGGTAGGACGTATTCAGGAATAAAAGATTCAATCCGAGGATTCGTTAAAAGTGCCCATACATCCTCATCCTCAAAATGGACGACTACCTTCTCTGATTCCAGTGCCCAAAGTACTTTCTTCACTATGGATTCTGGAAGTGCAGTTTTCAAAGACACCTCTGCTGCAGAGAGTGGTTCAGCTCTCAATGAATCAAGAACCATGTAGTTCAAACTATCAGCAAGAAGACGAGAGAGTTTCTCTCTATCTTCAAGAATGGGTGAGTTTGGATCACTAATGGGCAAAGTTGGATTGTATCCTTTGTTTGGAGGGGGTGGTGAGAAGAATGCTGTTACATATTCTTTGTATCTTTCTGCGATACTTGGTATTATTTGAGCAGCTCTCTTTAGAGATTCAACGGGTGGAGCACGGTAGCCAAAGATGTCTTTGACAAGAAAGACCATCTCTGATGTTTTTCCGACGAGTTCAACTTTAACCACGCCTGTGTTCATTAGAGGCGCCATTGCCTCACGAAGGTCTACTTCATCTTGGACCTGATTCTTTAGCCAAATTGAGAGTTTAGCAGCTTTCTCAACACCTTCATATTGCATACGTTCGAGTAGTAACGCTGACGATGGAGTGAGAAAGATAGATGCAAGTTTTTGCTCTTCCTTGGTCTTTTCTAGGATACTCCCAGCTTTAACAATCTCCTCAAGATTCACTGATTCCTCATCTTCATTCATTAAGGCAAGAATGAGCCTTCCTGAACCGGCAAGTCCTTCATCGACTAGGTTGTAATCCTCCTCAGCACCGAGGATAGTGCAAACCATCCATTTTGGATATTCTGGTGCGCTGAAGATTGCTATTCTAAATCCTTCAATTTCCGCCAGACTCAATTCCTCTTTATCCTCTTTCTGTTGCTCATAGAAAATCAAATTCAAAACTTTCTCATTGAGAGTAAGTGATGAGGGGTATCTTTGCTTAACTAGGAATCCTTGATAATCATCAAGATGAACCACAAATGTTGCCTCTGGCATATGCCGTCCCACTCTATGGAGTTGTAGTATTAACATAAATGTTTGACCCTCATGTAATGCCTAAGGGTTAGGTGAGCGATATGCATGTGTTTTTCGTTCTTTCTCTAGATGTACTAAGCAAATAATCTCCCCTTTTGGACTTAGAATCCAGCAGTTCTCACAGATAATCTTCAGGCACTCCACACATGTTCCAAGATGTTGGTTAAAATTCATGAAATGATTCGAATTGGCACCCAAACTATGTGATTCACAAAAACTATTTCCACATTGAGCACAGCTAACAAACTTCACCTTTCCACAGATACCACACGTTTGGTGTGTGTTCTGTTCCACATCTTCCTTTCTCAAAGCAGTATCTCTACTAAAACAATCTGGACATGCTGGATTCTTACAAGGTCCAACGCCTTTGTATTCTCCACAGATTTGACATAATGGAAGCAGCAGAGGATCATCTCTTTTCATATTCATGCTCCTTGAACTACATTATTTCGTAATGAAGCGCGCTTGAAGCTCATTTGTTTCTCCATAAGAAAGTATGAAAAGCATTCCTATGATTTCAACAATAGGAATCACGATGAACCTTGACCGTTGGAACCTCATTGTACCCTCAACAGCTACGAGGAGACTCCAGTTAGCAGGCGGTCAACCAATGGAACAGTCAATACCAGAAGATTATGTTTTAGCTGGCATGGTTCTTCGTGCAATAGAACAACGCGATGGTCGCGAACTTGAATTCATTCTCAAATGCTACTTGCCTGTGGAAATAGCTAAATCCCCCTTTCCCAATCGGAGTTTTCTTGTTGAACTTCTAGGCCTCACTAGTGAGTCTGTTATAAAACAAAGAAGTTACACAACTACATCAATTGTTGAGAAGCTTGAATCAAGTATCGATGCTGAAACACTGTTGGGAGCTGTTAGGGATGCTTGTGAAATAGTTACATCACTAAGAACAACTGAACGTTTCACAATCTTGGGCTTGATGAGTGGATTGATGGCTCGAGGAATTGCACAGATACTCGACAGGCCTCTTAGAAATCAAGTTGAGGACTTCGAAGTACTTCTTGCAGGCTTACTGAAGCAGAAGGAATTTCAAAAATCAATCGATATCCTGCTAGAAACCGCATCAACCTTGAGTTCAGTTGAGAAAACAGTATCCTCTCTCATTGATAATCTAGCAGCAAAGGTTGAGTCAGTAGTAGAAAAAGGTGAGGCTGAATCAGCTCCAATTCTTTCAAGATTGGACTTGCGGATTGATTCATTACATCAACAAATCGAAACTCTGGAGTCAGAATTTACCAAAATTTCAGCATCATCATCAGATACAAAACCGGAGCGACTTGCAGAAATAAAGACAACACTGTTGGCAAGAAAAGCTGCTCTTGAACGTGATGAAGCCAGAAGAAATGAAACACTCTCTAATATCCAAGGAAACTCACGAAACTTACTCATAGAGAGAGATAATCTTGTTGCAGAATTCCAGGCTGCCAAAATGACACTTAATGATCAACTTTCCTCCATTATCGATATGTCTGTCCCTATATCACCTGTGAACGATGGGGGCAAAGACGCCCTAATTCTGTTACCTTTCTTCCTTGCTGGCTTTTCAAAAAAGGGGCAACTCCATATTGAAGTTTATCCAATCTCTCAACTTGTTTCTAATGGTGAAAAAGTAAGTCGAAGACGTGATTTTGTCGATGGGTTCTCAAGCCCCTCTCGAGCTATAGATGCTATCACATCACTATTGAGTGAAAGAGCAAATAATGATGTTGCGTTGAGGAAATTCATACGAGAGTCTTCTAAGAATTTCAATCTACTCTCAGTAAAAGAATCTAGGACTCTAATTCTGGAGGGTGCGGAATCACTCTTGGGTGATGGACTTGTGAAACGTCCACTAATTGAAGAATTGCAAGTCATCTTGTCAGGTTTTCCTGAAGTAAAAATAAAGACACGCATGAAACGTCGTGTTACTCCTCTTGTTGTTGATGGAACCCTTTGTCGTGTACGATTTCATATTCAAGACGAAGCTGGACGACCGGTCGAAAACGCTGAGCTTGAACTAGGTGCAATTTCTGCAAAATCTGATGACAAAGGAATCATTGTTGTTTCCATACCAATGAGTAGCTACGAAGGTGTTGTTCGTGCGTCGAGATATTTTGACAAACCTATTGAATTTACAATTGAATCAACAAGTGCTGTGGCGATACCAATAATGCTCAATTCACTTTCACATGAAGAGCAAATAGCAGCTAGACTAGATGAATTAGTTGATAGATCTCGGCGCTTAGATATGATTCGTGAGCGCTTATGGGAGGCCTTTGAAACCCAAGGAAGCACCTTACTAAGTATTCCAGCATATAGATCTGCGCTCTTCGAGCTCCTTACTGAATTAGGCTATGAACCTGAATCATGGATCGCTGAAGCAAAGAAGCAATCTGGAATGGTCAGAAGACTCCTGAAGAGAGATAATAGAACTGATGGTCTTCGACGTGACATCCTTAGGATGGCAGAAGATTCCAAAATGTTTGGTGGAATCATGCTTTTCTCAGAACTCCTTGTACGACTGGATATTGCTGGGTGGGGAACTCATGCAAATGAAATTGAACGAATTATAGAAGACATGGCCAAAGAGGGCTTAATTCAGGGTCTCTCTAAAATAGAGGGAGGCGCGCTACTGGTGGAATTCGTCCCTGTCGCACTCACAAATGATCCACAAGAGATACTCAGTCTTGCAGCAAGCAAAGATGGACTTCTCAACATAGAAGATGCTGTTGTAAGTCTGGGTTGGACTGAGGAACGAGTGAAGAACGCGCTTGAACTCCTTGTTAAGAATGGTGTTGCAAAAGAACAACGCAGTTATTCTAGGAGTACTCAGTATTGGTTCCCCGGTTTGAGAGGGGGAAAGAAATAAGACTAACAGCTAGCTGAACTAGACTATGTGAAGGGGTCTGAAGAATGAATCGTGTTTCTCACATTGTATTCGCTTTTGCTCTCTTTGTAGGTCTTTATTCTTTGATTTTCGCTTTTAGTGTCTGGCTTTCAGATTTAGGCACTCTTAGCGAGTTACTGCTATTCTATATCATGGGTGGCTTTGTAACAAGTATTGTTTGTGTTCCGATTCTCTATTATAAAGCACCTAACAGAGAAATGAGAGCAAGAACATCCAGCAATAAAGGTGCTGTGGGTGCATTATTCTTTGTCACATTCTGCATTGGCTCATTAGTTGGCACCACTGTTTACCAATTCTATAGCCTAGTTACTGTTATTGGAAACATATCGATCTTCATCGGTGCCATCATCACCATTGCAGGCGCCTTGGTGCCAGATTGGGACATTCCATTTCTTGGAATTTCACGCCACAGAAATATCATCTTTCACTCAGGCATCCTTCCCTTGCTAGCTGTTTTAGCAACAGCAGTAAATGTAGCTAGTAGAACTGGAACAATTCTTGCTGCTGGTGCTGAAGCTGAATATTACATAACTGCTCTTTTCCTTCTAGGATACGCCTCTCATCTTTACCTAGATATTTTCCCAAGTGATGCAAATCCGCTGGAGATTCTGTGGATTGCAGGAGACCCGGATCACAAAGCACCATCAGGATTGAAACCTCTTGGATCATTCAAGATCAGCCCAAAAAATGCTCGCAACTGGCTGGTTGGAAATGCTACTGGGACTTTAATAATTGCAATATTCCTTTTAGCTCGGTATTTCTATGCATTATAATCAAGAAGTGTCTTATATCGGACAATGGAAATAATATTGGTTATCACCATTCATCATCGTCATCGAAATCGAATTCATCCTTATCCTCATCGTCGAAATCGAAATCATCATCATCTTCATCATCGTCGGTAGACTCTCTTTCAGGTGGTAGATCAGTAAAATCATCGTCTTCGTCATCATCCTCAAACAAGAATGTTTCTGGATCTACCTCAAATTCTTCTTCTTGTTCCTCTTCCCCTTCGCGCTTTACGGGTTTTATGATCTTCTTCTCAGGAACAGCCATACAGAGGTTGTCAATGGGGTCAAACCATTCACATTCGGGACAACACTCGCCTTTAGTGGTACAGGTTAAGAAAGCCCCGCATCTTTTGCAACATTTAAGTTCAGACACTACTTTTGCACCTAAACGCTGTTACTACCTTACTCTTCCCAAATAGTCCAAATAAGCATAACCGTGGTGCATTTTCTTATCCTTTGTTGTGAAAGATTCGTTCTCTCCAGTCAAAGTTAAATGAAAGTCAAAGACGTACCTATTGGAGTTGTTATGATTGGATGACCTGGAGCATGAGGTCCGCAAGAGTGTACTTGACAACGCTGTAAAATATGAGGGAACGCCTAGTGTAAACTCTGTAATGAGTACTTTACTTGGGTCGCGAGCTGATCTACGGTCTCGTGCAGGTGAGGTCAAGGCAATTGTTCAAAAGTATGTAGATGAAATCTCTAAGATGTCCATTGAAGATCAGATTAGAGAGTTAAAACAGATTGCTCCTGAATTACTAGAAGTCACAGATGAAATCGAGCTCCCTGAAGAAAAAGAGCCACCTGAACTTCCGAACATTGATCGCTGGTCTAAAATTGTCATGCGACTAGCACCTTTTCCATCAGGTCCTCTTCATGTCGGAAACTCCCGAATGGTCATTCTGAATGATTACTATGTAAAGAGATACAAAGGTGAACTGATTCTTGTCTTTGATGATACAATTGGGTCTACTGAAAAGGTAGTTGAGCCTCAAGCATTTGATCTAATACCAGAGGGTTTAGAATATCTGGATGTCGAATGGCACAAGACTGTATACAAATCTGACAGATTAGAGCTATTTTACAAATATGCTGTAAATCTGATGAAAAAGAAAGAGGCATATGTCTGTGACTGCGATGCCAATGTATGGCGCAAAGAACATAAAGTTAGAGGAATTCCCTGTGCATGTCAGTTTCTCAGTGTGGAGGATAATCTAGCACGATGGGAGAAAATGCTAGATGGGACATATCCAGAGAAAGCTGCCGCAGTTCGACTCAAAACAGGGATGAAAGACCCCGATCCCGCTATGCGCGACCACGTGATTCTTCGAATATCTGAAACAGAGCACCCTCGAGTAGGTACAAAGTATCGAGTCTGGCCATTGCTTGAGTATTCATGGGGTATTGATGACCATGAACTTGGAATCTCACACATCATACGTGGCAAGGATTTAGTGAAAGAAGGTAAGATAGAACAACACATTTGGAGTATCTATGGCTGGCAACATCCTGAATTGATCTATTATGGACGCTTAAAGTTTGAAGATGCGACACTGAGTAAGAGTAAATCCCGCCGAGAGGTAAGAGATGGTACGTATACTGGCTGGGATGATCCACGTACTTGGAGTCTTCAGTCTCTTGCTAAGAGAGGTATTGATCAGCGAGCCCTTCGAAAGGTGATGCTTGACTTAGGTCTTAGTATTGTAGATATTTCAATATCAATGAAATCAGTCTATTCAGAGAACAGAAAATTGAGGGATGCTGAAACTCCACGTGTTTTCTTTGTGCGCAACCCGATATGGATTGAAGCCAAAGGTATTGCTCCAGATCTTACTGTTGCTAATGTCCCTGTTCATCCTGATTTTCCTGAAAAAGGTATGAGGGAAATACCGATTGGTGCTAGTGATGGAAAAGCCACATTTGGAATAGCTGAATACGACCTAAAGAGAATGAAGAAGGGCTCCATTTTCCGTCTCAAGGATTTAGCAAACTTTGTACTTGAACAGCTTGAGCCAGTTTCAGTAAAGATGCATAGTATTGATGTGGATGAAGTCCGGAAGATAAACGGTCCCATAATCCATTGGGTTCCTAAGTTGAATAGTGTCCCTGTGGAGCTTACCTTAATTGATGGATCTGTCGCATTTGGACTTGGAGAGCCAGATATCAAAGAGCTAGCAAAGGGAACGTTTGTACAGTTTGAAAGAGTCGGATTTGTTAGACTCTATGAAACAGGAGATATCATAAAGGCATCATTTGCTCACAAATGAAAAAGTACATCCAGACACATCAGCGGCCAAAGAGGACATATAGTTAGTAATACTCTTTCAGTGCAGTGGTTCGTCATGGCGAAGAAAAAGGCGAAGAAAAAAACAGTACCGAAACCATCAATGTTCAAACTGACAGGTGCTCATTCAAAAATGAATGTTGATAGCAAAAAGAGGAAACTATACTATTTTACACCCAAAATAGATATCAAAAAAGCTACAAAAATAGCTGAGTCTGAGAGCGCTGATATCCTCGGAGTAACTTCCAGTGAAGTAAGTGTTAGTAAACCCTCTCTCAAACATGATTTCTACTGTATATATGATGCAGAATTAATGCTTGAATTCCTAAGACTCCGATCTCAAGAGATTGGTGTTACTGATCAGGTAAAGGGAATATTAGTTGGAAAAGATGTCTATGCTCCCAAGAAAAAAGGAGAATTCTATTCGGTTAGAGTAGATATGGTTGAACTTCTTGAAATCAAACGCTCTGATGGTATGGTCCTTGATGGTAGAACAGGCGGGCCCGCCCGAGCATTTGAATCACTTCTAAAGGGTCCTGGGAAGAAGGGTGCCAGTGCTTCATGGCTTCAAAAGAACAAACCCAGTCCAGGTAAGTTCAACAGTCTAGAGAAGGTGATCAAAGCTGTTTCCAAGATGGCAGTACAGAAACCATCTGGTGCAAAACGTGTAATATCGCATTCTCTGACTTTCAACAAACTGGAGGGTTTCTATGTCCCCATATACTACGTGAAAATCACTGCTGGCTCTAAAACTCAAACTCTGAAAGTTAACGCTGTGGATGGGTCTGTGTCTGTAGCAGTATAATTACACCTGTACTCTTTCTAATGGAGGAGGTCCCCATCCTCCTCCACCAGGTGTTTCAACTCTTACTATTGCACCTCTTGGAGCTATTATTGTTGACTTCGCTTCAAGAGGATGGACTCTATTCTCGTATACAAGACTATTCTTCCCTGTAGATCCCTTCTCACCCTTGTTAAGTCCATAAGGGTGTAGCCTTCTTCTTTCAGACTGGATTGATATTGTACAATTATCTGCTAGAACCTCAATCTCTCTGATAATACCGTCGCCCCCTTTCCACTCACCTCTACCTCCTGTCCCTCTTCTGATTAAATATTTCAGAACCTTGAGTGGGAATTCCGTTTCCAGTGATTCTATTGGAGTGTTCAGAGTATTTGTCATATGAGTATGTATTCCACTTGTGCCATTATGTCCCTTTGATGCACCTGACCCTCCTCCGATTGTTTCGTAGAATGAGAATGGTCTATTAGATCTCGGGTCTAATCCTCCAATTGTTAAGTTATTCATTGTGCCTTGACTTGCTGCAGGGACCAAATCAGGAGTAATTTCTGCCAACGCTCCTAAAGTTACATCTACTATCCTCTGTGAAGTTTCTACATTTCCTGCTGAAACCGCCGCTGGATATCTTGGATTCAAAAGTGAACCTTCTGGTACTTGAACGTCGATTATACTCCAACACCCCTCGTTGACCGGGATGTTTCTGCCAAAGAGTGCGATGAACACATAATAGATGGAAGATAATGTTGACGCTATTGGACAATTGACATTCCCGTGGACTTGTTCAGAAGTTCCTTTAAAGTCAACCAATACCCCTCTCTCAGATATTCCAATACTGATTGATATAGGAATATCCCAACCACCAGCTCCATCACTTTCAAGCATATCTGTAAAACTTGCTCTATGTCCTGCATATAGGGAAAGAGCATCTCTCATTCTTTTTGCAGAATAATTAGATAGTTCCTCGAAAGTTCTCAATAATGTTAACCATCCAAAGGTCTGGCCAATGTCGCCAATTCGTTCCATACCAACATTATTCGCTGCAATCTGAGCGGATAGGTCTCCCAATCTTTCATCCGGTGTTCTTGTAACAGCTAGAATATCAGAAATGTTCTCTTGTTGAAGCATGTTGTCAACTACAACGATACGTGGTTTGATT
>SMTZ1_10000099_pt1 | contig 64173 bp, 58 predicted proteins | sample DeeMarSWOR136_30_FD_25667 | JGI IMG/M metagenome (IMG submission 25667) | reverse complement strand
CTTCCATTTGAAGGTCAGTCAAGTGAAGCGTTAAACTCAATCTGGGCGGTTTCAAAATTACTACGAGCGCAGCTTCAGGAACGAGGCGCAGATCTCACAATCTTACTATCTAATAGAACAATGCTGAAGCGAATTCTCCAATGGAGAAAAGGTGATACTGTAGACTACCTTCGGAGGGAGCTTGAAGTCGACATAGCGGACATTGACTCAATTGAAACCATGGTGCCTTCAACTTTGGATGAGAGTTCTGATTTAGAGGCAAGAACTGAACAAGCATTTGTTGAGCTGGTCAACCCACTTGCTCTGGATGTTGTTGAGGCAATGCTCTCACCAGGTGTTTGGGAAAAATCGAAAGACGTTTTCCCAACAACTGATCTTGCAGACTATGCGAGAAAGTTAGACCCTGTTGTGGTTCCTGCGCTCTATACAGATATAGGTCTCATACCTGACGCAGGTAGTATGCCAAAACAGCTCAGAACAATGATTGACTATGCAGTAAAGGAGTGTTCCTATGCAGATGTTGGTGATGAGCCAAATGCAGAGAGTGTGTATTATGTCCTTTCTGGACCAAGACACATTGCAAAGGCAGAATTTGGCATGCATGTGAAAGAGGCACTAGACAAGTTCATTGCACCTGGAGCTGCAATAACCCCATGCTATGTGCAATATCATGAAGAAGATCCTAGGACGAACCTTCTTCTTCTACTTGGGTTACCTAAGATTCCTGAACTTGTCCAAATCATCAACGAAGCTACCCAACTGGTTAATTTACATAGCGGAGCCTCACCCCTCAAACAGGGTTGGTTCATGAGATCGAAAGGCACGACTCGAAAAGAGCTAGTAGATGCAATAAACGACTTTCGTGAGCTATTCAGCTACTACATGACTCCAGGTGATACAATGGAATAGGACTGGTGGTGACATAATGTCTGACTCCTCATCATTCCAATATGAAGACCTCATAGATAGACTTCTTCTTATTGTCACCCTGAATTCAACACTCATCCACTTTCTTCTGAGCACACAAGTTGAAGAAACTCTCGATCCTGATAGAGTCGACTCTTTGACTCAAGGTCTTCTGAGAACACGCAAATGGATGGAGGAAGCCACCACAATGAAAGGAATTCCACCCTCCACACAGAATATCATGAGCTTAATTGTGAAACGCCTTTCACAGATTGAGAGTCTTCTACCCAAATTATCGAATAAGGCTAGGCAGATGGAATCTGGGACTGCAACTCAGGAGATACTATCTCTTCTTGAAGGGAGTGAGGTTCCAGCTGGACAAAAAGTGCCTACTGGAGGAACAGCAGCAGGATCTTCTGACTCTGAATTGGTACCACTAGTTGGTGAGGAGCAACCAAAACCTGTCGAACCATATCGTAAAGTCGATGTTGAAGATGACCTATTTGGTCTTATTGGTCAGAGTCAAAGACTAATTCAGCAATATTCGAAAAGATGTCATATTCTCCTTCCGACATTCTGGCTTGAATCTCTGAGAGAAATTCATCGATATAGATCTGATTCACCCTATTTTGGAGATGTGGTAGAACTTCCAGCTCGAGTCTTGGTCAAGATAGCTAAAGGACTATTAACAGAAGCACCGGGTGCAAGACTATTGCAGGATCTCATGAAACATCGTCAACAAGAGAACTATCTGAATGGTTCAGAGATGGAACGAATTGAGAGAGCTGTTGCTAAATATTTCCAAGGAATTGAGCCAGTTCTGAAAGAGGATAAGCTTGATGTCAAAGAAAAGATCCTTGAAGCTCAGACCGCATTTGATGGCTTTGGATGGGGAGGACCTGAACTTGAAAAGCGAATTATAAAAAGATTGAACCAAGAGGTTGAGGAAGCCATTCAAAATGCTGAGTCAGGTTCTGACCCAGCACGTCAGGTCATTCACGCGGAGATAGCAAAACTGCTGAGTAAACTTCAGCATGCCATATTAGCTGAACCGAGGCCAAGAGAGATTCTAGCTCAAATGAAACCCTGAATCAATCAAGGCAAGAATATCCAATACATTCGTATACATAGCCCATATAAGGGATATTAGCAACTCAGTTCAAAGACACATGAGGGTGAGAGATGACTGGTCTCAAGACAATGCTTAATCCCAAGGTGACTGCAGTGGTTGGTGTTTCAACATCCAATCCCTTCAGTCCAGGCAATGTAATTTTCCGGAAACTTGCCTTTGAAAATGGCCTTCCGACTTATCCTATTAATCCCAAAGGAGGAACTGTTGAAGGGGTTGCAGTTCACAAATCAATCACAGCAGCTCCGGATGATATCGAACTTGTGGTGATTTCAGTTCCTGCAAAATATGTGCCAGGAGTGTTAACTGAGTGTGGAGAGAAGAATATCAAGTCTGTAATTGTTGTTTCTGGTGGTTTTAGTGAAGTTGGAGAATCTGGTGCAAGTATTCAGTCAGAGATTGTGGAGGTTGCAAGCAAATATGAAATCTCAATGGTTGGACCAAATTGCATCGGTGTCTTTGTGCCAGATGTTCTTGACACATTCTTCCTACCCTCGGAGCGTGTTGCTCGACCTAGAAAGGGAAATGTTGCAATTATTTCACAAAGTGGAGGATGGTTAATAGAAAGGCTTGAGGAGTTTGCAGGTAGGGATGTGGGAATAGCTGCAGCAATATCCATTGGCAATGCTGCACAGACAAAGGTGACTGACTTTGTTGAGTACTTTGGTAGGGAAAATCAAGTTGATGTTATACTTGCATATATTGAAGGATTTGCCCAAGGTGAGGGAAGACAGTTTGTCGAAGTATGTAAAAAGATAGTACCTAAGAAACCAGTAATTGTTCTTAAGGGTGGTGAATCAGAGGCCGGTCATCGCGCAACTCAAAGCCATACATCATCACTTGCAGGAGACCACGCTGTGACTAATGCTGCTTTCAACCAGTATGGGATCATTCACGCGTTGGATGAGGATGAAGTAATGGCCTATGCGAAGGTTTTCTCTTTCAAACCTAAGTTTATGCAAGGACCCAGAGTTGGGACATTGACTGTCAGTGGTGGACATGGAGTAATAGCTAGTGACGAAGCCTCACAATATGGTCTCTTGATGCCTCTGTTCAACAAGGAGCAGCAAGCATCTATGCGAGCGGCAATGACTCCAGCTTACCAGGGCATCGCATCATTCAGAAATCCTTGTGATCTGACAGGAAGCGCATCTGATATTGATTATGAAAGAGTCCTTGACAAGATGCTTGAATTCAAAAACATTGACGCAGCACTATTGCTCTTGTTGCCCTATGCTCCAGGCATTTCTCTTCAGATAGGAGCTCGTGTGGCAAATGTAGCAAAACGTCACAACAAAACTGTTGTTGCTTATGTTCCAAATCTTGAGAAGTATGAAGTTATTATTCGGGGATTTGAGTTGAATGGTATTGCAGTGGGTGACACAATTGAAGAAGCAGTTCAAATGCTAAATGGAATCCAAATACGTTCGAAATATCTGAAACGGATTGGAGCAGCCTAGTTCAAATTCCACGTGCAACTTTTTGGTAATCGATTCCAAGCGATTTGAGTGATTCAACAAGCTTACCACTCAGGATTAGCTGTTTTGAGGACAAGTCCTCAACCTTCTCAGACCCCGTGAGATACATGGCAACTGTGAGTCCTTCAAGGAACCGCTCAAGCTCAACCACAACATCAAGAGAAGAACCATGAACTGCTTGTCGCAGAAGTGGATGTGCAACACCAGCAGCAGTTGCCCCAAGTGCCAGCGCTTTCGCAATATCAAGACCGCTACGAATTCCCCCAGTAGCAATAACATCCAGCTCAGTTGAATCTAAGACCATTAGTACACTCAAAGCTGTAGGAATACCCCAATCCCAAAACTCAAGACCAAGCTGAGCTTTTAGGTCATCATCTTCTTTCTGTGCGCGGAAATATTCTACCCCAGCCCAACTGGTTCCGCCCACGCCTCCAACATCGACACCCACGACACCGACTTCTTCTAGACGCTTTGCTACATCACTCGAAATTCCAGCTCCAGTTTCTTTGACAATGACAGGAACATCAACCGATTCAACAATGGAAGCAATGCTCTCTAAAGCACCAATCGAGTTGCAGTCACCCTCTGGTTGGATTGCTTCTTGTAATGGGTTAAGATGAATGGCGAGAATATCTGCATCAATCATTTCTACTGCCTCTGGAGCTACATCAACATGTGTAGCTCCAATGTTTGCAATTACTGGGACAGATGGTGCAGACTCTCTTACTATTGTGAATGTGTCTGCAAGCGATGGGTCTTCTACTGCAGCTCTCTGACTACCAACACCTATAGGTAACCCTAGTTCTTCTGCTGCACTCGCTAATCGTTGATTGATGTTCTTAGTCTTAGGATGTCCACCTGTCATTGCTGCGATGACCAATGGCGCACTAGCTCGTAAACCAAAGAAGTTGGTTGTAAGATCGATTTTGTCCTTGTTTATCTCGGGTAATGCATTGTGGACAAATTCAATGTCCTCGAACATTGTAGACCGTTGACATTGGACCTCTTCATCAAGACAAATCTCGATATGTTCAATTTTTCTGCGTCTTGTCAGTGAAGCCTCAGACACATCATCTTCTGTTCCAAATTTATCAACCGTTCGATCTTCAACCATCGCAGTATCTCCGATTATAAGATGAGTATATGTAACTACAGATAGGAGTTGTGGTTGCATTCCGATTTTAATATCTCGTTTTGTTGCGTTATGCAAAGACTTTATTCCGCGACTAGACTCTCTGGCAAAGCAGTGTGGTCTTCATGGCAAACGAGGAAAAGTATAGAGTTGAGGCTCCGGAAAAGGAAGAAGAACCAGAAGAGAAGAAAGGGTTTCTAAGACCACTTCCGACTAGAGAAGAACCAGAATATATCGAAAAAGATGGGAGACCTCAACCAATTGTCAAGGTTTTAGGAGTATCAATGACTGAAAGAAGGAAAGACCTTTTGATAATGTTATTAGTTCCAGCATTAGTTGGGTTAATTGACACCACAATATATTCATTTATAATCACGGCAAGATTCGAGAGTTCAGCCACATACTTGTTTTTCATCCCAATAATTGTTGCTATACCCATTGGACTAACATCGGCTGAAGCTGGAAAAGCTCTAATCTCAAGTGTCATTGGAGCCTTCTTTTTCATGATTTTCTTTATCATTTTTCTTGCCTCTCCAGGTTTGTATGTGCCAGAATTAGGAATTGATGCTTTCATCCTAAGTGCATTAGCCCTCTCAATGGTATACTTTATCATGATGGTAGTGGCTACATTTCTTGGGACCGTTGTTGGTGTCATTTTACGAGAGTTCTTCTGATGTAGAATGCAATTGTGAAAAAATACATAACTAAGAGCACATAACAAAACAAGGTAAAATAGGAACAGGTTCATGCTCGTAATGGACTTGGTGAAGAGATTTTTGTTGTACTTGGTGTGCTTAGAGAATCTGTGACAAGGTTCAAGAAGTAGGAACAGTAACTAATTTCAGACACTGTGAGAGGGATTTCTTGGAATGAAGATTGGAACCATCGCTAGTCATAGCGCTCTTAACATTATTTCAGGGGCAAAAGCTGAAGGGTTTCATACCCAACTTTATTGTCGTCCCAATCGCATTCCGTTCTACAAATCATTTGGTTTGGAAGACTCGATTGTTGAAGTCGATTCATTTGAGCAAATCTTGGAGATGGACCTCTCGGATGTAGTATTAATTCCTCATGGTTCTTTTGTGACCTACATTGGTGCTCAAAAGTTACTCAATTCAGACTTGAGATTATTTGGTAACAAAGAACTCCTGAGATGGGAAGAAAACCGAAAATTGAAATCTAAACTAATGGTGGAAGCTGGATTCACTGTTCCAAAGGAATACTCATCATTGGGTGAAATAAATGGCCCTGTAATCGCAAAGACTCATGGCGCTGCAGGAGGTAGAGGATATTTTGTAGCAAAAAATACTGATTGGGCTAAAGAGAAGATGAACCCATCAGTGGATTATATTTTACAAGAATATATAGTTGGAACAAAGGTTTTCGTTACCTATTTCAACTCACTGACTAGGAATAGAACTGAGGTTTTTAGTGCAGACATTAGATATGAAACTGATATAGACTCTAGTCTACGATTTAATGATGAACCTACTTTTACTGTGATTGGTAACTTGCCTCTTGTCTTGAGAGAATCCATATTAGCTGAGTATTTTGATATGGGTGTTGCCTTTGTTGAAGCATTTCATCGTCTATGCAATCAGAAGATACCAGGACCATTTTGTATTGAAACAGTAATTGATAGAGAACAACAAATCTACACCTTTGAATTCAGTGGAAGGATTGTTGCAGGTACAAATGTTTGGATTCCATCATCACCCTATTCATATCTTCAACATGGAGAGCCAGTTTGGATGGGCAGGAGGATTGCGATAGAGATTCGTGAGCTCATAGAACAAAATCAACTTGATGAAGTATTGAAGTAATGGAGGTGAGATAGATGAAACTACCCATCATCGGAATGATTGGTTCACATAGTGCTGAAGAAATTGGTATGGCAGCAAAAGCAAATGGATTTCGTACAGTCATAGTTTGCCAGAGAGGAAGAGAACATCTCTATACTCAATTCAACAGACATCTCTATGATGAGTTCATTATACTTGAAAGCTTCAAAGATATACTTCAAGAGGACATTCAAAAGAGGTTAGAAGAATTAAACACACTTTGGATTCCAAATAGATCGTTCTCAGTCTATGTAGGATATGATGGAATTGAAAACGAGTTTCGAATTCCACTATATGGAAATCGGCATGTACTAAGAGTTGAAGATAGAGGCCAGCCAAAAGATCAATGCTGGCTTCTAAAACAATCAGGTATTAGGACCCCAAAATCATTCACTCCGGACTCGATTGATAGCTTGGCAATTATCAAAGTTCAGCAAAAAAACAATCAGCTTGAGCGAGCCTTCTTTTTCGCAAATTCACAATCAGACTATGAAATAGAGAGCAAGAAATTACTCAAAGCTGGGATAATCTCAGAAGAGGATCTTGAGGAGGCAACCATCGAAGAGTTTGTGATTGCACCACGCTTTAATGCAAATTTCCAAGCATATGGCATGGCTCATGTTTTAGGTGATTTTGATTTCGTGGGTTTTGATGACCGAATCCAAACTAATCTCTCGGGATTACTCAATCTACCAGCCAAGGAGCAACTGAAGCTCGAAATCGCTGTGGTAAATGAGGAGATTGGGCACAAAGGAGTCACAATGAGAGAAAGTAAGAAACCGCTGGTATATGAAACTGCAGCGCTTCTGCTGAAAGGAATCAAGGAATACTTTCCACCAAAAATGATAGGTCTCTTCTCCCTTCAAGGAGCAATTACAGAATCATCAGAATTCGTTGTCTTTGATCTCAGTCCAAGAGTTCCAGGAGCACCATGTGTCGGACCAACTAGTCCTGAAATGAGAAGACTGTCCCTCAAGTTCAAAGCTGATATTCAAAGCCCGCTAGATCTTTGTATGCTTGATATTAAGGCAGCAGCAGAAGAGAAGTGTCTTGATGAGGTGTCAACATGAAGTTATTTAGTCCACCAACCCTCATAAAGAAAGCAAGGAGAGGAAATCATGGACCTTATTCATGAAGGAAAAGTGAAGAGAATCTACCAAGACCCTAAATCAACTGATAATGTGATTATCGAATTTACAGATATTGTAATGGGAGGAGATAGAAAGAGACAAGAAGAGATTGAAGGGAAAGGGAATCTGGCTTGCAGGATGACCGAATATCTTCTCGGATATCTTGAGGGCAAGGGTATAGACACACACTTTTTGAAAGCGCTTGATGGTCCTAGATTACTCTGTAGAAAAGTGAATGTATTTCCTATAGGGATCGTGTGCCGAAACATTGCAGCAGGATCATTTTGTACCCGTTATGGAGTAGAAGAGGGTACAGTTCTTGAATCACCTATTATTGAATTCTTTTTAAAAGATGACAAACTGAATAATCCTTTGATTATAGAAAATGCAATTACTAGTCTGGGGCTTGTGAAAAATGAGATTCTACAATTCATGCAGTCTGTAACCCATTCTACGAACTATTACTTAACTGCGTTATTGAAGCAACAGGGTCTCACGCTGGTTGACTTCAAGCTTGAGTTTGGTTATACAAAAGATGGGCATATTGTTTTGGCGGATGAGCTATCAGGGGATACAATGAGAATATGGGATACTTCTTCAGATTCGAGAGATAGGGATGTATTTGGAAAGGAGAAAGGAGGAATATTCGAGGTTTACTCGAAACTCATCGAGGTAATAACCCAAACCAAACCAGAGGAAGTAAATGTTCGGAAAGAGATGGTGCAAGTCTTAGTAAATCCCAAAGATGGAATCAGGAATCCCCCAGGAGAGGTAACCAAGAGAGCATTAGTTAGACTAGGATTTGGAGAAGCTGAGGATGTGAGAGTGGGAAAAGTATTCAATATCTTTCTTAGGAAACCCATTACGTCTGAAGTACTTAATCACCTCAAAATTATGAACATCAAGCTCTTGTCAAATCCAATATCCGAAAAGCAAGAGGTGAATTTCAAATAGTGTCAATCGCAGTGATTAGGTTTCCTGGAACTAACAGTGAGAACGATGTTCTACGAGCACTCAACCAGATTCCCGAGGCAAAACCTTACCTTGTTCCGAGTAGAAAAGGGCTTGCAGGATTAAAAGACGCAGATGGTATCGTGATACCTGGAGGTTTTTCCTATGGGGATTATTTGAGAGCCGGAGCAGTCGCGTCAATGGAAGTCATAACTGAAGGTATTAGAGATCTTGCAGAAGATGGGAAACCAGTTATTGGAATCTCCAATGGCTTTCAAATACTGACCGAAACAGGACTCCTGCCAGGAGCACTTCTACCCAATTACTCCGCCCGTTTTGTATGTAAATGGGTCTATGTTCGTGTAAGTGAAAGTCCATCTGTATTCATTGAGAATATAGAAGGTGCAGTTATACGAGTACCTATAGCTCATGCTGAGGGCAATTATTACTGTCAAAATGAACATCTTGATGCATTGAACCATGAGGGTCGAATTCCATTCAGATATTGTGATGCTCAAGGTGAAATAACAACAGATGCTAATCCAAATGGATCAATTGAAAATATCGCAGGAATTACAAATCAAAAGGGGAACGTTCTTGGAATGATGCCATATCCTGAAAGAGCATCAAGACCGGTTTTAGGATCCTCTGATGGACTACAAATTTTGGATAACTTTGTGAGGGCTACTAAATGATTACAAAGGATGAATTACAGCATGCAAAGAAAGTCTTGGGTAGGGAGCTTTCCAAGACAGAACTTGCTATGCTCGACGTCCTTTGGTCAGAACATTGTAGCTATAAGAGTAGTAAAAGATGGTTTTATCTTTTCAAAACCTCTGGAGAAAATGTCATTCTAGGCATTGGAGAAGGAGCAGGGCTTGTAGACATTGGAGGAGGATATTATGTTGGAGTTGCTATGGAGTCCCACAATCATCCAAGTCAGGTTAATCCATACAACGGAGCAGCAACTGGTGTTGGAGGAATTGTAAGAGATGTCATTTCACAAGGATGCAAGGCAGTGGGTTTGATGAACTGTTTGCGGCTTGGAAACCCAGAGAAACCTCATAATGCCTATCTTCTTGAGAACATAGTTCGAGGAATATCCGATTATGGGAATGGTGTTGGAATTCCAGTTGTTGGTGGGGAAATCGAGTTCGATGACTCATACGATGAAAATTGCTTGGTTAATGTGGTATGTATCGGATTTGTGAGACCAGAGAAAGTTGTTAGAAGCAGTGCTAGAACTCCAGGACATAATCTCGTAATGTTTGGTGCTACAACAGGACCAGACGGTATAGGAGGTGTCAGTTTTGCATCAGAAACACTTTCAGATGATACTAGGGAAAGTCGTGGTGCAATTCAGATTGGCGACCCCCTAGCAAAGAAGGTCTTGATTGATACTCTGACTGAACTCATTGAAGAGGAACTTCTAGATGGCCTACAGGATTTTGGTGGGGGAGGATTGGTATCAGCTGCTGGAGAACTCGCCAAAGCAGGAGGGACGGGAGTAGAAATAGATCTAGAAAAAATACCACTTAGGGAGAAGGATATGGAACTCTCAGAGATTATTATCTCTGAGTCTCAAGAAAGAATGCTTGCTATTATATCTCCTTCAAATATGGAACGTGTGATAACATTACTCGAAAAGAATGATACACCTTATGCAATAATTGGAAATGTAACCAATGATGGTCATTACACTGCAAAGTATCAAGGAGAGGTGATTGCCCGACTCCCGATCAGTCTACTAGTGGATGGTTTCCCAATTCCTGAAAGAGTTGAAGGAAAAATACCTGCTCAGACTGACTCTCTGAGTTGGTTCAAAGAGCCTGAAGATTATAAAAAAGCTCTACTGAACATGCTTGAATCAATCAATATTTGTGACCGTTCATGGGTGTTCAGTCAGTATGACCAACATGTACAAACAAATACTGTCGTGGACTTGGGACAAAATGCAGGTGTATTAGAGTTCCCGAATGGAAGGCTTCTTGCTTTTACAAGTGATTGCAATTCATTCTGGTGCAGGCTTGATCCTCAAACAGGTGCTGCAAATTCAGCTGCTGAGTCACTCAGAAATATTGTATCAATGGGAGCAAAGCCATTATTCATTGCTAACTGCCTTAATTTTGGCAATCCCGAAAGACCTGAGTCTTACGCTCAGTTTGTGGAAGCTCTAAGAGGACTTGGAAGATTCTCTAATGACTTTGACCTCCCAATCGTAGCTGGCAACGTATCATTGTATAACGAATCTGAGATTGATGGAAAAATAAAGAGAATAAATCCAACGCCTCAGATAATGATTGCAGGAATGTTTAATCGCGGCTTCACGCCTATTAAACGAAACCTTGTCACACCCTGGGCAAATATCTTCCTAATTGGAGAAACTCTACCAGAATTGAACGGTAGTGAGTTTCAACGATTGACCATTGGTGAAGTTAAAGGAGAACCTCCGAAATATCAACCTAATTGGGAGAAGCGAGCAATGAATGTCATCCTTGAGGCTCACGAACGGGGTTTCATACGATCCTGCAATAATGTTGGTAGAGGAGGAGTCGCTGTTGCTCTAATGAAAATGGTGGTAGATAGTGAATATGGGTTTAAGTTGAATATGGACTACGTTCCTGGCACAGTAAACAGCTTAGCTCAGGCACTTTTTTCAGAAACCGCTTCTCGTTATTTAGCGGAAGTCACGGAAAGTAAACAACCAGAGTTCCTTGAGTTACTTGACAAACATGGCATCTCAACATGTGAACTGGGGCTAACTACATCAGATCCTGTGGCAGATTTTGGAAAATTTGTAATACCTCTCAGTGAAGCAAAGGCAACCTTTTCCAGAGGGTTGACCAAATTCCTGGATTAATTGTCAGACATCTAATAGGTATAAGACCAGAGCTTTGAAAACAAATAGAATTTGGAATTTATTTCCGCAACCACAGACTTAGAAGGGATGATGTATTGTTCTGCTGAAGGATTGATATTGATGAGAGGTAAGCTTGTCTATCCTTATTCAAACGCACTTCTTGAATACGAGTTCAGAAGAGATCATCCCTTAAAACCAGATAGGCTCAAACTAACTTATTTGCTTTCACAACAGCTTGGATTGCTAGATAAAGTGAAAGAACTAAAGCCAGCTTTTGCCTCAAGAGAGGAACTTGAATTGTTCCATTCTTCAGAATTCATTAATGCTGTTGTGGATAGTGGGACGAACAACAACGCTTATCCTCATTATGGGCTTGGGACAGCAGACAATCCTATCTTTCCTCAAATACATGAAACAGGTGCAAGATATGTTGGTGCTACTCTTGATGCAATTAGAGCAATAATGGATGGGGCATCTAATGCATTCTGCATCTCAGGTGGTCTTCATCACGCACACAAAAACGCAGCATCTGGTTTTTGTATATATAATGACATTGTAATTGCAATCAAAATGCTCCACAAGAAACAAAATAGCAAGGTTTTGTATTTTGACTTCGATGCGCATCATGGTGATGGCGTTCAAAATGCATTCTATAGGTCTAAGGATGTACTGACGATTTCTGTACACCAAACTGGACAGACACTCTTTCCTGGAACAGGATTTATCTACGAAACTGGTGCTGCTGAGGGCATTGGTTATTCTGTGAATGTCCCTTTGATTCCTGGAGCTGGAACACCAGAACTATTACGGGTGTTCGATGATGTTGTTGTTCCACTTTTTGAATCCTTCAAACCAGACCTTCTTGTGACCCAAATGGGGGTTGACGGACATTATTTGGATCCTCTCGCACATTTAACATACACCTCACATGGATATGAAACAGTAGTAGGAAAGCTTCGAGAAATCTCAACTGAGATATGTAAACTTGGTTGGCTTGCTGTCGGTGGAGGTGGGTACCATCCAGTCAACGTTGCACGTCTTTGGACTCTGTTTCTCGCTGTTATGCTAGATGAGGATATACCAAATAAAATGCCTGACGAGTTTAGAGAAACATGTAACGAAATGGGTTACAAAGACATACCAGAATTCATGCGAGATAAGAATGAAGTTGTTCAAATGTACTTCTCAAGAGAAGATATTGTTTTGGACCTCGAGAGAGCACTTCGTCGAGTGAAAGAATTAGTGTTTCCATATCACGGTCTATAGAAGCTATGCATCGTGTATTTCTGAGAGTGAAATATCAATCCACTTTCTAATCATCTTCACAACTAAATCAGATGCTGCAGCCATTATTACCGAATCAGCATCTTCGCTTAATAGTGAAGAAGGATCCACTCCAGATTTGGCGACTCTAAGAAGAGATGGATAGCAAAGGAAACCGAGACCTTCAACAATATTCAAATTGTCCTTCCCAGACACCTTCAATCTATTCCCAAGAACTTCATTTGGTGCTAACTTAGGATCACTATCACAAATTGAAATGAGCGTTTCATTATCAGCAATAATGAGAACATCAGGTTCAACACATTCGTCATATACAGTTGTTTTTCCTCTATTGAATACGATTGAGTATTCGTCCTGAGTATCTGATGCCCTAAGACAAATAGTTAGATCCCTGAATGAGTCTGATACTGAATTAATATGCTCTTCAAACTCCTCTTCTGTGATTTTATGAAGGACTCGAGCTTTCTCAATGCTGACATTAAGAGCTGCTCTACAACCATCTACCACAGGACCTAGATATTCCATGAGCATGAACTGATCATTGTTGATACTCTGAGATATGTATCGAAGACTTCTCTCCAAATTCTTTGGCATGTCATTGTCGCTCACATTAATCAGCTAGAACAAGATTGTTCAATTCGGTATTTAGAGGTGCTGTTGGTGACAGATATTCATAACAAATCAATAGAAAAGCGATTTAGTGAACCCAGACAATGATGTTTGATGACCACCGATATTCACACACATCTCGGCATAGGTCGAACAGAAGTAACAGAGATTACCTTAGACAACTATATTGAGCATGTAGATATACTGGTTTCGAGAATGGATACTTTTGGTATCGACAAAGCAGTACTTGCACCACACGAGCCAGAGATTAGCACAGATCTATATTTGCAAGCTACTGAAATCTACCCAGACCGTTTGTACTCTGCTTGTTCGATTATTCCTAGACCAATAAATCAAGCTAAAGAAAAACTTCATGACTTCATTGACAAAGGCTGTAAGGCTCTTTTGCTTGATGAGAAATCATACCATCCTCAAGATCCCGCTGCTGAATCGCTTGTTTACGAAGCCGTTAGGAAGGACCTACCAATATACATCCATAATGACATAATGACTAGTGAAACTATAACATTCCTTGATAGAATATCCACCCTCCATCAAGAGGGAAAGTTTGTTGTTCTGAATATGGGGGGACTATTTGGGTTCCCACAACTTATCCCTCTAATGTCGCGTCCAAACATTTGGTTAGAATTATCAACAACATTCTTCAAAATCGTTGAGTCTCCACTTCGTGTATTCCTTGATGCTGTATTGCAGGATTTTGGTGCGCGAAAACTTGTGTTTGGTTCAGGATATCATAGTCAATATCCGGATCTTATGGCAGCATTAAATATGATTGATCTCGATGTTGAAACAAGCAGACTAATTATGAAAGAGAACGCTTGGGTAATTCTTGGTTTATCATTCTTCTAGTCTTTGCCAGATACGACATTCCGGTGTAGCATTAATTCAATTTCCTCTACTGTTGGTAGGCCAATAATTTGCGCACCACCAATACGAATCAAAGGCAGAGCTACAACATTGAGAGCTTCGATTATCTCTGGTTGTTCTTCAACTGAGGTTTCTATTACCTCAATAGGGAAATCAAAGTGATGGAATTTCTTAGCAACTTTTTTTGCAGCAGTAAGTGCATCATTGCAAAAAGTGCAAGAAGAACTTGTGAAGACATTTATCTTCAATGAATCAGACTCACTGGAGATTGATTGCTGATTAGCGCGAGTCACTACTTTATTTTTCTGAATCATATACTTGGACTCCAAAGTTGTTTTCACACATGTATTAACATCATTCCGCAAGGGCTGGTGGTTTAAGACGAACATGTTCTGAAACAGAATCAACAGCCCTCAGTGGAATTGCTTCCCAAGACTGCTTTTCATCAAATTTGTCCTCACGTTCAACGATTACAAGAGGCCCGTTTTCTTCATCAAACCAGACTTTTTTGACTCTACCTAATGGGAAACCCCTGAAGTCAGTCACAATCTTCCCTTTCAGTAACCATTTCATCTCTTCAGTTTCCATTGCGCTCAACAAGAAGACAGTCTATAAATTATAGAAGAGCCTGTGTACTACGTGGACTATTCTAGCGTAACACTTACTCGGGTAGAAAATCTACCGTCAAATCACAATTCTACTCATCGAGAAGAATCTACTTCTTCTTGTTCCTCATATCCCCACTCAACAATTGTATCAGTATCAGTAGGCAAGAATGTACCGGGAACGAAGTATCCAGATATTCCCATAATTAAACCGATAATATTCATTGACCCTCCAGCAATAATGAATAATCGTGAGTTACTTACTTGGTTGAAGCCAAGATCAATCATTCCTGCTCCATTGATTTGATCAATGATTGCTGTATAATTACCGAATGGGATATCAACAATAGTACTACCTTGTAGAAATAATGCATCAGGGGTTTCTATAATATTATCTTGATCTAGAGTCAAATTAACTAGTACCACATCAAGAGTGGTATTTTCAATTAAAATAATTCCGATTTCAACTGTAGTGGAATTTGAAACCCTTAATTGCACTGAAACTTCAAGCTGTGGGTAGTATCCTTCACTGTCCCATATTGAGAATGATCGGTGGTCATTTTCAATAACTGCGTAGTTAACGTAATGATATGGAGCCATTAACACTATTGCTCCACCAATCAATATGATTGCAGCTCCACCGAAGTAGAGAAATGCTTTCTTGCTAAACCAAATACTACCCATCGATTTCAACCAAAGTCTAAACATTTGTCACAGAATATAGATGTAACGAACTATGTAATTGGAGATTGTGGTGCAACAAAAATGACAGAATTTGTCTATCTTGCGGATGTACTTGATAAAGTAAGTAGAACCCGCAAAAGGACTGAGAAAATAAACCTAGTAGGAAAATTCCTTCGTAGGCTGCAATCAGAGGAGGTGAGTATAGCTGCACTCTTCTTGAGTGGAAAAGTGTTTGCGGAGAGTGATCAACGCACTCTCAACATATCATGGAGAGGATTGCTTAATGCATTGAAGAGTGTTGTAGATATTAATGACAAAGCACTCTCTCAAGCTTACGAGGGGGATACAGGTGAGGCAGTTGCAAAAATCCTAACTACCTCGAAAAAGTCACGTCAGTCAACACTATTCTCTGAACCACTATCACTTGCATCTGTCAGTCAGACCTTTGATAAAATTGCTAATGCTCAAGGCAGAGGTTCTCTTAAGGAAAAACAGTCTCTACTAACTAGCTTACTGATGGAGGCATCACCGAGAGAAGCAAGATATTTGACCGCAATAGTGCTTGAGGATATGCGAACAGGACTTTCAGAAGGACTACTGGCTGATGCCATCTCAGTCGGATTCGATATAGATGCAGCGCTTGTCAGGAGAGCGTGGAGCTTTAATGGCAATCTGGGGGAAGTGGCAAGACTCGCATCAGTAGGGGGAGCAAAAGCATTACAGGTAATTTCTGTTCAATTAATGCGTGGAATCAAACCTATGTTAGCTAGTCCAGTTCAAGACATTGAAACGTTGTTTGAAAATCAACCAAAAGAGTATTCATTTGAACTCAAATTAGATGGAGCAAGAGTCCAGATACACAAGGAAAGAAATGAAGTTCGAATATTCTCAAGAAGATTAAGTGATGTGACAGAGAGTCTTCCTGAAATCGTAAGTGTTGTTCGAAAGAAGACTAAGGCAAACAAGATAATTCTTGATGGGGAAGTGCTTGCAGTTGATAGTGAAGGCAAACCATTCCCCTTTCAAGCAGTAATGAAAAGGTTTGGTCGAACTCGTGATATTGAAGAGGCTTTCAAAGATACTCGTCTTCTGCTTGTTCTTTTTGATGTGATACTAATAGAAGATGTTCAACTTGTAGATAGACCTTATTTTGAAAGAAGAAACAAACTGGAAGAGATAATGCCCATAGAAATGTTGGTTGAACGAATTGTTACCAATGATGTTGCAACTGTTCAGACCTTCTTTAAGAAGAGTAAGAAACTTGGACATGAAGGTTTGGTCGCAAAGGAATTAGATTCACCATATACTCCAGGTATACGTGGAAAATACTGGTTCAAAATAAAACATACCCTAGACACTCTAGACTTAGTTATTGTTGCAGCAGAATGGGGACATGGAAGACGTAAGGATTGGCTCTCTGACTATCATCTTGCAGTGAGGGATGATGAGTCTGGTGAGTTCCTTGTTGTAGGAAAGACCTACAAAGGATTTACTGACAAGGAATTTCAGGAGATAACTCAGAAGCTATTGGAGTTAAAGGTTGAATCTCATAGGCATATTGTGGAAGTAAAACCTGAGATTGTGGTTGAAGTTATCGCTTCAGAAATTCAAGAGAGCCCAACTTATGTGTCTGGAATGGCATTACGATTTGCTAGGATAAACCGAATTCGAGAGGACAAGGGACCAATAGATGCAATGACATTAGATGAATTGAAACAACTCTATGAAAAGCAGTTTCGATTCAAAGCTCGTTGAAACAAGTTCATATAGGAACATTCTACATTAACCGTAGCGTTTATAGGGACAACCTGACGGGGAAGGGAACATACACATAGGGAGTACCCTATTATGTGGACAGAGATCTTGCTAATCCCATTCGTCATCATACTAGTTGTATTTTTCCTCTTTTGGATTGTCCATGAAGGTATCAGGTGGCAAAAACACCGCTTTCTGGGAGGTTTTGCGAGGTTTATTCAGCATTCTCCAGGGAGAGCATTCTTTACGTTCTTCTTGCTGTTCATTTTAATGATTCCTGCATCATTATTCCTAATGACAGGATTATGGTTAGATGCGTTGGCATCCCCTCTTGGACCTCAGAGGGTTGATGTTGTAAATGTAATGTTACTCCTGTTCCTTGTGTTGGCATTTGCATTTCCAGTAATGTATAGCTCTCTAGGTACATGGCGAAATGCAAGACGCGCTGAAGCAGAAATGAAGGTTAGACCAACAGGAATGTAGGTCTTCCGATTAGTTTACAGATTATCCAAACATTTTGGATATCTGACTATTTCACTTTGTCAGGACGAGGACGAGGAAGAATGTCATATTCCAAACTAGCTGACAATATGTATGTGGTCATTGGAGGCGCTTTTCCAAAGTGCAACACAGTCGTAATCATTGCAGATGAGATTGTCATTATTGATCCAGGTTGCGTAGTAGAGGACCTTCGTAGATTTCTAATGACTCAAGATATCCAGCTAAAGGACATCGGGACAATTATTCTTAGTCACATTCACCCGGATCATATCACTCATGCGATGAGACTTAACCGACTCTCCAATTGCAGAATTGCAGCTAATGAAATCACAGCACCTTTGTTCAACAACAAGGAGGAAATGAAACGGTTCCTTGGTTTTGATAAGGGCAATCCTGTTCGAAAACTATGGGAACGGTTCGTGGATGAAAGGATGTATGGGGCACTAGATGAAGGAAGAGTGGATGAGGTGTTATGCGATGGTGACAAATTCAACTTAGGAGAAGTCACACTAAGAACCCTCTATACGCCAGGTCATCTTCCAGACCACATGTGTATCGAGCTTCTTGAACCAAATCTTGTTTTTACTTCGGATATCGATCTTACAGAATTCGGACCTTATTACGGTCATCCTAATTCATCAATATCAGATTTCGAGAGTTCAATCAGGAAACTTCGATATGGTAGTTATGATGGCATTATAAGTGGGCACCTGAAGGACCCGCTTGTTCTCGACTACAAAGATCGATTAACTGCTTATTCCAGACAAATAGGAATGCGAGAAGACCTTGTGTTATCAGCTATTCTTGAAGGTGCAAAAACAATTCCTGAGATCACAGCAAATCCAATCATTTATCCTTCACTGACAAATCCAGTTTTTTTGCAGTTTGAAACCTGGATGATTGAACATCATGTAGCCTCATTGTTAGGAAATGGTCTTATTGAGGAAGAAAATGGAAAACTTGTAGCAGTTTAATCTGCAACGATCTTGTAATATCATAAGCTGAAGAAAATTAGTCCATAAAGAAGAATGATTGGAATAGCAATTGCCAACACAATCTCAACAGCTCGTGGCAACCTTACAGGAGATGGAATAAAGAACCCCACGCGTTTTCTATATTCTGACCACGAATCACTAAATGTTCTTGATAAATGGAGCTCCTCAATTGATGCAAGACAAATGTAAACAGCAACCATTACTATCCAGACCATGATTGTTTCTTGGACATTTAACCAACCTACACCAAATGTATGCATTAGAATCCATACACTTCGACTTGTAAGTCCAGCTGTGAATAGGATCAAACCGAGGTATTGAGGATGTCTGACGATTCTGTATAGATTGTGTGTGACAAGTCCTTTCGATTTGTTTCTCCATAGAACTACAATTGAAAGTAGTAGAATAACAAGCCCCAGAATGACCACAAATGCATCCAAAATGGTTCCGCCTAAGAAGAGATAGGGAATTGACACTGGCAGCTCAGGAAATCGACCACCCATAACGATTATGAAGAAAATGAGAGGAACGGTCATCAACCCAGCCCAACCAAACATGGGAGGAATAGATGCAAGAAATGGTATTACATAGCCAACTAGACTTACTATTCTCAGTTTTAGTCGTTGAAGTCGACTATTTTCGTGGGGTTCTTCTACTAGTTCGACCGAGCTCACCATCCTCACGACTCTGATGATATTCTTGTTTGTTTATCTATAATTAGTTCTAAGTAAATTCTCGTTCCAATTCCGCAAGTTCTATAAAGAGAAAGATAAATAGAAGTAACAATAGTTAAATAACTAATTGAGTGGTAGCAATGACAAGAAACCGATTAGCCAAAGAGAAGAGTCCATATTTGCTTCAACATGCGAAGAACCCTGTTGATTGGTATTCATGGGGGGACAAGGCCTTTGAAGCTGCAACCAGAGAAAACAAGCCTATCTTTCTATCCATAGGGTACAGTACATGTCATTGGTGCCATGTCATGGCCCATGAGTCATTTGAGGACGTCGAAGTTGCCAGATTGATGAATGAGGCATTCATTAACATCAAGGTTGATCGGGAGGAGCGTCCTGACATTGATGGAGTCTATATGGAAGTGGCTCAAATGATTACAGGCAGAGGTGGTTGGCCTCTTACAATCATCATGACTCCAGACAAGAAACCATTCTATGCAGCAACCTACATTCCCAAGGAGAGTCGTTATGGTATGCTTGGAATGAAGGAGCTCATCCCTCGAATCCGAAAGATATGGGAAACTGACAAAGCCAATATCAATGATGTAATTAATCGAATTGAAAGTGGACTTGCTGAATCTAGCGGAACTGGGATAATGGATGATCTCACACTCTCTGCTATTGATGATGCATTCTCGCAATTATCAAAGCGATTTGATGAAGAGAGGGGTGGATTTGGTTCAGCACCAAAGTTCCCTTCTCCTCACAACCTCTTGCTGATACTTCGGTATTGGAAGAGAACAGGTGATGAGCAGGCGCTTCATATTGTTGAGAAGACTTTGCAAGAGATGCGTAAGGGAGGACTGTATGACCATATCGGATATGGATTTCATAGATATTCAACTGATGCTAAATGGCTTCTTCCACACTTTGAGAAGATGATTTATGATCAAGCAAGTCTAATGATGGCGTATACAGAGGCATATCAGATTACGAAAAAGGAAGGATATGCGGATGTAGTGAGAGAAATCTTCGAGTATATAAGAAGAAACATGACGAGTGCGGAAGGAGCGTTCTACTCAGCGGAAGATGCGGATTCAGAAGGAGAAGAAGGAAAATTCTACACTTGGACTCAGAGTGAAATAGAAGACGTATTGGATGATGATGAAGCAACGATTTTCTTACGCTCATTCAACATAAACATGGAAGGCAACTTCGAAGACGAGGCAACACGAAAGAGGACTGGACTGAACATCCCACATCTGACAGACTCAATAGAAGTAATTGCAGAAGAGTTGAGTGTGGAATCAGAAACTGTCGTCACCACACTTGAAGAGGCTAGAGCAAAACTGTTCATACATAGGGAAAAGAGAGTTAAACCCAGTAAAGATGACAAAATCCTCACGGATTGGAACGGATTTATGATTGCTGCTTTATCGAAAGCTAGTGTCATCATAAATGATTCTAGATTTATTGTAGCTGCTGAAGGAGCACTCAAATTCATTCTTGAAACAATGTACAATGAAAATCAAGGTCTATTCCACAGATATAAAGATGGAGAGGTGGCAATAGGTGCATTTCTTGATGATTATGCGTATCTGGTCTGGGCACTATTGGAGTCATATGAAGCCACGTTCAAGCCAGACTATTTGGAAAAGGCAAAAGATCTGACCTTTGAAATGATAGAGAATTTCTGGGATGATAAAGAAGGAGGATTATTCTTCACAAGTAACAATTCTGAAGAGCTGCTAGTGAGAAAGAAGGATGCCTATGACGGTGCGATGCCTTCTGGGAATTCAGTAGCGTCTTTGAATCTTGTTCGTCTCGCACGTTTTCTCGGAAACTCGGATCTAGAAGAGAAAGCAGCTACGACAATCAGAGCATTCTCTGGTTTCTTTGCTCGAGCACCATCCGGTTTCTCAATGATGCTGACCGCCTTGGAATTCGCTCAAGGTCAATCGTATGAAATTGTCATAGCAGGAGATCCAGAAAAGTCAGATACACAGAAGTTGCTGAGTTCGATTCGAGCACAATACATTCCTAACAAAGTGATTATGTTAAAGGGGACCGAGCATCAGTCTAAAGCAATCACCCGACTTGCTCCGTTTACTAGGTTCCACGATGCAGTTGGTGGAAAGGCAACTGCTCATGTATGTATTGATTACAATTGCAAGTTACCGACAAACGATACCAAACAACTCCTGAAGATGTTAGGAATTGAGATTGTGTGACTCATCAACTATTGTGATGGCTTACGACGCATCCACCAAATCACAACCATAATGAGTACTGCAACACCACCCCCAGCAAACGCGAGTACAGGTCCATACTGAGTGAGGAAATCATTTGGCCATATTACTGCAAGGGCATTTCCTGCATCACGCCATGAGTCTGCTATGGTTAAGAGATTGTTTGAGAGTGTATCAAGAGTGTTCTGGTATGGAGCAAGTGCGGCATCGATATCACCGGTTGAATTGAAGGATTGAGCTATCTCAAGAAATGTAGATGCAATGAAACCAGTTGCTTGTGAGATATTTCCAGGGAAGATCAATGAGGAGTTATCAGCAATATTAGCAAATGCAGGAAGAGACATTTCACCCGCTGCTACAAAATCAGTGAGGTTTCTATTAGACATTAAAGCGGGTAAACTGGCTAATGCAGTACGATATGATAGATATTGAAGAGTGACCTGTGCTTCAAGACCTAAACCAATGAAATATAGAAGTGATGCTTTGAAGCTAATTTCATCTTCAACACCATCAAAGACACTCAGAAATGATTTCAGTCCATCAGCAGTGATGTCTTCGCTCATCTGACGGAATCCTACTTCTCCGAATTTTCCAATAAATGCATTTGGACTGTTGGGAGAATAGATTGAACCAACACCAAGAAGTTTGTCGCGTATCATAGGTCCAAGTCGTTCATCAATAGTGATAGAAGGCAGAGTACCTGGTAGAAACGTGCTTGCGATATAGTATCTACTCGACCATGCATCAATCAGCGCGGTATATGTAATTGTTGTGTAATTGCCACGGCCATCGTCAGGATAGCCATAATACTCTCCGAAGGATCCGACACCAGGGTCAAGAATAGTTACAGAAGTTTCGTCATCGTTATAACCTACAATGAGTACTCCGTGAGCGCCACCAGTGAGTTCTCCTTCTCTGAAGTAATTGTAATCAAAGGCTGGAAGATAGATAGGATCAACACTAATGAGGAGTGGATATCCCTGATCAATTGTTTGTCGCATCAGATTAAAGGCATCAGTTTGGTCATCTAGAATGCCAACCTGTATACCTTCACTCTCCCAAACCTGAACATTCTGTTCCAGGTTGGGGATCGCAGCACCAACATAGAGTGTATAATTAACCCCATATAGGTCTGCAAGAAACTGCGTTGGCTCAGCTTGAGTATACAGAGCACCTGGAAATATGAGTAGTGTATCATCAAACCGAAAGTATGCAAAGGAAAAACCAATTGTTGATGCAGCGAAGACATCGTACATTGTAAGGTCAACACCTGCATACCGCATAGCCATTGTGGTTGAAGCCCATGCACAGAATCCATTGATCTCTTGCCAAACATAATCCTCAGCGGGAAGAAGTACATCATCAGCCAGTATGATTGATGATTGATTTTCAAACACATCTGTCGGTTCTTGCAGAACAATAGGCAAGACTAGAAGCGAAACAATGATAGCTATAGCAAGAGAGTATGTCTTCACAAATGCCATCTCATTTGAGTACAGGTTCAACAAATCATAAGGATGTCGATAAGGATCTTCATTCCTAACCAAGCTCATTATCTGCAACGAAGGTGCCAACCCAAAGTGGCATTGAGGGGACTATCCCCAAATCTATCATCTCTTGCCATGCTTCATCTGTGAGTCGATTATCCAGAGGTTGCTCAAATTCATAGTATGAAAAGATACCTCCACGAGTCAGGACAATTCGCCCTTCAATTTCAACAGCAACATAGATGAGCATTGGATTTCCTACAGCTTCTTCAAGAACTATTGGATTGTCAGGGTGAGGGTATGTATGTACATCAGCAATGACAGCCATCCGCTCATCAGCCGCTGATGTTAGATCTTCAAAATCACTTATTGATGAAATTTGTTCTATGTATCGACCGCTGTTCTTTATAAGATACACTTCATCATCAGTCAGAAGCTGTCCGGAAAGCTCCTTTTCAGAGATTGCTTTGAGATCTAGTAGAAAGCTTTGAAGCAGGCTTAATTTAGGAAGAAGTCGTTCCGACATAATATTACGAACGATAAGCCCCTCAATCATCATATCACACAATGTTGCCAAGCGGCCATAGACCCGAGGAACAGGCTCGACATATCCAACGACCCTTTCTGCTGGTGGTGTTACTGCGGTAGGAACCACAGTATAGGATTGTTTGGCATATAGAATTGTGTCGTGTCTGAGTTCTGCCCAGGAGGCCAAGCTAGTCATAAGCTGCTTATCCACCCAAGCTTCACTCTGCATAAACATTGGATATCCATCACCAGGGTCATTAAGAAGTGGGAGTAGAGAATACAACCACAGATAGTATAGATTGTGAGTCCATTCTGAGGCGCTCATGTTCTCAACTGAGTCCCACAAGAATTCCATTTGATCAATATATCGATAGTAGTCCTTCTGATTATCAAGTAATTCCCATGCACGATTCGACCCAAGAGACGCCATGACATCTAGTCCTTTTGGTAAAGTTCTTGGAACGATTCGTGTTCCGACATTATCGTAGACCAACTGACTCAAGAAATAACTATCAGGAACAAAGCGTTGTCCCATGAATCTTAGACCTTTTGTACTTATGATACTCTGAGTGTCATTAATTACCGATGAGAGAATTCGAGGTGGACGAAGTGCAAGCGCAGAATCAATGAAGTCGGATAGCAGAATATCATCATCCAGATCGTTGAGTGAAGTAATCGTACCAAATACTTCATCAATTAATTGGTCATATTCTTTTGGAAGTAGATCATCTGCATCACCAACAAAGAATCGTGTTGGTTCATAGATTGCCTCCCAAACAGCGTAACCTTTGGTTCCAGACACGAAACCTTCTACATCATCTTGAAGAGCGAGAGTCATTAAAACAGCCTGAGCTGTTTCATTCAGCCCTTTTTCTTGTTCGAGAGGTGTTGTTCCAGGCTGTAATCGAAATGCAATGCGTCCATACCACATCATTGCCATGAAGAATTGTTTCAGTCTATCAGTACGTGTATAATGACCACGGGGAACGTACTGACTGAAATCCTCTCTATAATTCTGGAACCAAGCATCAGAAATATCGGAATGGGATGCAATCAGAGAAAGAACAGTATTAACCTCATTAATTACCTCCGGGTAAAGGACTGTTTGATTGTCCAGTAGGTATTGAGCTACTGAGAAGAACATGACATTTCTCAAAGCAGCATCCTTCCATCGACCATCAGGTGCAGCTTCATATTGCACATATGAGCTGTGAACCAATGATGATGTGAGATTTCCTAACAAGTCCCAAAAGGTATACACTTCAGTTTCTCTGAGAGCAAGATCATATAGGACATGAAACGCATGCAATACTGCATCCGAGCTAACGAAACTAGGAATGTCCTCGTCTTTGTTCTCCAGGAGGATTTCATATATCTGATTATACTCGCTTGGAGTGGCTGTGAATCCATTTACCTCAATCATTGAGCGTTGATCACTTGTCAGATGTGGAAAATCATTGAGATTTATGACATTAGATAAACCTGGAGAAATCGTATACCAAGGCACATTTACAGTGAACTCTTCAGAATATGGTATATAGTCTGCAAAATCATTCGATACTGTGTAATCAATGGTAAAGATTGGACTATTCGGATGACCTGTGTGAGTATACCTGTCTAAATTCCAACCACCAATTACGCCCAGAGTGACTACAAGACTCATGGCTAGAAGTGAGGATGCAATACCTCCAGCAATCATTTTCTTCCTCGTTTCTGTGTCGAGTGAGTACCTCAAGAATTTTGAAAGCATAATATACAGTTAGCTTCAACTCTACTTAGTACCATGGAATAGAACACCCTATGATGAGCTTTATTCATCTGGTACTAAAACTAGAACAATGACATGAGATGATAAGACATTAATCCTAATTATATGACAAGAAAATGGCGTGGTGAATGAGCTCAACAAAGGATGAGCGTAATTTAGAACCAGAACTCCGAGGCAATACTCTAAGAGTATATTGGTATATGTTATCGCAGAATTCCTCAGTTGGCGTTAGAGAGGTTCAAAGAGCGATTAGCATGTCCAGTCCATCAGTAGCAAGTCACCATTTAGCAAAGTTAGAGTCACTTGAACTTATAGAGAAAAAATCTGATAATACATATGAACTAAAGAAACTAGTGAAGGTCGGAGTACTTCAGAATTTCATTGCCTTCCGAGGAGTTTTGTTGCCAAGATATTCATTTGTGGCAATCTTTTTCTCAGTCTACACTTTAGCGTATTTTATTATGACACTGAATATTCCATTAGGGCTATTTGATCGTTATATTGGACTTGGCGTTGGTATTATAGGTGCCATTTTTGCTTGGTTTGAAACTTATCGACTTTGGAAGTTAAAATTCGCATAAGCTGTGCAAATATCAAGAAATTCTTCTTCTTGTTCAGGTCAATATTAGCTGTGAATAGACATCGAGTATTGATGGGAATGTTTATGCAATCTACTCTTTTCATCTGATATTAGAGCATGGAGAGTATCACATTTGAACTATCATCTGGTCCTAACTAGAAGGTGTAATCTCAATTGCTTCTATTGTCATGGAGGCGAAGAGATTGGACCAGATACTGAGATTCAGTATTCGATGAATGATCTAGCAACCTTTCTCAAGAAGGACAAGGATGTACAGCTCATGCTTTATGGCGGTGAGCCTACACTTAGGGTTCCTTTAATCGTTGAACTGATGGACCACTTTCCAAAGGAAAGATTCATGCTTCAGACCAATGGGCTCCATCTAGATAAGATCCGTGAAGCATACATCAAGAGATTCCACTCAATCCTTGTATCTATCGATGGAACAGAAGAAACAACAGATGGATATCGCTCTAAGGGAGTCTACAAAAAAGTAATCAAGAATGTCAAATGGCTTCGCAAGCTTGGCTATAAAGGAAACATTGTTGCTAGAATGGCTGTTTCAGAACAGACAGACATCTACAAAGATGTTAGACATCTAATCGATCTCGAAAATCCTTCTTTTGACCACGTACATTGGCAGCTTAATGTCATCTGGGATGCAGAAGACAATTGGCAGGATTTTGATAGGTGGACTAATGAAATCTATAATCCTGGAATTACTCAACTTGTGGAAGAGTGGGTAGGAAATATGAAATCAGGTACTGTGGAGGGGATTGTTCCATTTATGCCGCTTATGTATAGCCTCATAACAGGAGAAACCTCCAAACTAAGGTGTGGTTCTGGTTTAGACACATTTGCAATTCATGTTGATGGTAAGATAGGGGTGTGTCCAATATCTCCTGATTGGGAGTTTTCAATTGTTGGTAATATATGGGATTCAAATCCTCAACAATTGAAGGACTCTATGAGTGTTGTTGAACCTTGTCCATCTTGCGACGATTATGGATTGTGTGGAGGACGATGTCTTTTCGCAAACAGACAAAGGCTTTGGGGTGATGAAGGTTTTAATAAGGTTTGTCAAGTTTCTCAACATCTCTTTGACTCATTAAGGAAACATGTCGAAGAAGTTAGGGAAATCATAGCAGAAGGCATTATATCAATTGATGCGCTTAATTACCCGAAGTATAACAATGGTTGCGAGATTGTCCCTTAAGAAACGCACATAAAAGAAGAAGTAGCTAACCTGTCAGGAATACGATGACATCCACACGTGAAATACTTGAAGACTTGGCATCTGGGAAAATTTCTATCGATGATGCAGAAAAAGAACTTAGAGCCCTAGCTCTTGCGAGAATTGGAGACATCGGTTTAATAGATGTAAATAGACAGGAACGTACTGGTGTCCCAGAGGTCGTACTTGCTGAAACAAAGACAACTGAGAGTATTGTGCGAATTGTGCAGACTCTGGTTGAGAAAAATGGTGTTGTTCTACTCACTAGAATGGATCAGGACAAATTAGATGGTATAAAACAAGCACATCCAAGTCTTATAATTGAAGAACTAGGTTCTGACAACCATCTTACAGTCTTTGTGTATTCAAAATCCTGGTCAGAGCCACCAAAGAATGGAAAGATTGCAATTCTTACTGCAGGAACTTCGGATGTCATCTATGCACGTGAAGCAGAAGCAATCGCTCGATTAATGGGTGTAGGTGTATTGACATTCTATGATGTTGGTGTCGCTGGTATTCACAGATTGATTGAACCTATCCAGAAGATAATAGATGAAGATGTTGATGCAGTTGTGGTGTTCGCAGGAATGGAGGGTGCATTACCAACAGTAGTCGCATCATTGATCGATTTACCTGTTATTGGTGTGCCTGTTCCAACTGGATATGGCCATGGTGGCAAGGGTGAAACAGCATTAGCTTCAATGTTACAGACATGTGCACCAGGTCTTTCAGTTGTTAATATTGGGAATGGTTTGGGTGCAGGCTCTGTAGCAGCTTTAATTGCTAAAAGGTGTGCAAAGAAAAAAAAGTGAGTCTATTCCTCTTCGTCTTCTAAAAGTTCCTCAGTCAATTCTTTTTGCATTACTACAATCTCTTCACCAAGGCGTTCAATTCGCTTGATTTCAATATACCCTGCACGCTCGTAGAATGAGATTTGATCTTCAACAGCACCGTATACTTCAATCTCTATCCGCTTTGCATTCATGTGGCTCAACAAATTTTCAGCATAATCAACTAGCATTGTACCTATTCTTCGTCCTCGATACTTCTGACGAACAGCAACTCTAGCAATTACTCCAACTTGGCCATGGAGGCTGACCCTCATCGTTCCAACAACAGTGTCTCCAACAAGAGCCACGTACTGATTGCCCATTTGTATATGGCGCGAAATTTTGCCCAATCCTTCTTCTAATGCTGCAGGTGTTCGTGACAATTTTTTCATTATAGGTTGGTATGCCTCTTTAACAATCTCCTTGATTACATCTACTTCGCCCAGTGCGGCTTTTCGTATGACAACTTCTGCGTAGTTGTAAATTGGAGATACCTCCTATTAGAATGGTGCATTTATGGTATAGAACGTGTTAACATAAATCATTTGGGGCGTAGACACAGTGGTTTTATCATCAAGCTTGAGTTCCATAGGGGAGGGACAAACTCTGAAAGAAACGAAACAATACTATATTCGTGAAATAGAAGAATCTGACATCGAGTGGATCAGAGAAATTCTCACAGAAAGTTGGGACTCATGCAGAGTAGTTACTAGAGGGGTTGTACATAACGCAGATTCATTACCAGGATTAATCGCTGAAAAAGATGAACAGAGGATAGGCTTACTCACCTACAATATTGATAGGAAAATGCTCGAAATAGTGACCTTGAATGCTCTAATACAAAGAGAGGGAATAGGTAGACACTTGGTGAATCAAGCTGTAAACATAGCAGCTGATAATGGATGTTCTCGGGTATGGGTCATCACAACAAATGACAACACTCCAGCATTGGAATTCTATCAAGCAGTGGGATTCAAAATAAAGGCAGTATACCAAGGAGCAATCAAGAAATCTCGAAAATTGAAACCGGAAATTCCTCTGCTTGGGTTTGATGGAATAGAAATAACTGATGAAATTGAGCTTGAAAAGAAGTTGCCAATTTAGAAGGCTGAAGAAAACAAGTACCTTTAATACTGCTTGAGAATAACAATCAACATTCAGGAGGCCACCATATGACTAATGAAAACAAGGAAGAGGAAGTTGCCGAATCTCAGAAATTAAGCAAACGCGATAAGAAAGAGATTGAAGAAGGACTCTGCGTGAATTGCGCATTAGTTTCTATCTTGTTCACAATTCTAATGTTTGTTACAATGGTCCTCTAGACTGAGTCCACGTATCACCCTACATGATTTTTACTAAAATAAACAATGGAAAGAGAGGGTCGTAGAGACCCTCATCCCAATGTACTAGTTGCCTTCATCATCCTCGTCTTCTTCACCAAGACGTTTAGGTTTACCAAGACGCCGACTGTCATCAACGGACAACCTACGAGTGTCTGGCGCTGACAGATCATGACCAGGTTTTCCTTCCTTGATTCCCTCAGCTCTCTCACTTGGCCATGCTTCGCCGGGATCTGGAGTTCTATCTGCAATCTCTTTATCAACTTCATCTGGAGCAAATGTTTCACCAGCCTCGCGTGCTCTACTTACTATCCGTTCTGTTCGTTCATAACGTAGATAGTAGACTGCAGTAAAGATTGCTGCTAGTGGGAAGGCGATCAATTTAGCTACATCTCTGAAGAGGAAGAGAAAGCGTGGATCAGCTAGAATGCCTGCTTGGAACCAGTCCCATATCTGAGTGGAAGGATTGGAAGCTACTGCGATTATACTATCCACGAAGAAGTAACCACTTGCAAGGAAGAATGTAGCAAGAGGTCCGAAATCACCTGAACGTCCACCCGGTTTCTCAGCTGCTTCTGTGGCTGTTCGTCCTATTCCACTTAAGGCATATGCTAGGAAGAAGAGAGACATAGCAATGTCTACAGGAGTCATGCCAAATATGCCACCCCTTCTCATCACATTAACCAGAAAGTATCCTGCATATATTGCAATGAAATTGGTTAGCAAGGCAATGTTCAATGCGGCGCCCTTGCCAATATTCCTGATGAATGATAATAACATGACGAGCGCGAAAAGTCCCATCATAGCATAAGCCACGATCAGAAAGTTGTATTGCAGCATTATATTGTTCGTCGCGTCAGTAAAAATGCCATTGATAAGGGTGCCAATACCAAGGATATCATTCGGGACTAGATATAAAGCGAGTAAGGCTTCTGCACCAATCAAGACAAGCCCAATGAGAAGAAGAATGAAACTCCCTGTGCCTAAAAGGACACCTCCCTTCTTAGGTTCTGCAATTGTAGCAAGCCTCAAGCTTGTTCGAGTGGATAGATAACCCTGAAAAGCTATCCAACCAACCCAACAGAAAATAGCAAAGAAGAGCATGGTCGTTGGACCTGTTAGAATTGAAAGAAATACAGAGATGGCAAAAGACACAGCCATCCAACTTACTCCTTTCAGTTCTGTGGTTCTACCTCTACCACGTCTAGTAATCCACAGTCTATCAATACCTATGCCAGTGATTAAAGATCCAAAAGCGAAATAGATTGTACCCGCTGAGCCAATGTAAGCAAAGAAGTAGACAAGAGTCGCCTCAACAGGTGTGCCTGCATAGGTACTCATCAACCATGACATGAATAGACCAAGAAAGGTAGTGGCTACAAACACAATGAAATAAGCAAGGTATCTCCGTTTTCTGAAGAAGACACCGATACCATCAAACAATGGGATTCCCAATAAGAGTTACCTCCCTAAGTATACACGACAGAGTATCTAGACCGATATAAGGTTTGCAGATGTTTCCCCCTAATTCTCTATTTTGTCAAAGATAATAAGAAGGTAGTTGATTATTTCAAAATGGGGCTGTGTATTAAGATGGTCATCCGAGTTCTTATGGTAGACGACGACCCAGTGCATCTCGAACTTAGTGAGCAGTTCTTGAAGCGGCAAAGTTCAGAATATGAGATTGTGCCTGTGGAAAAACCTGAGGAAGCGATGAATCTTCTTTTAGAAGGTAAATTCGATGCTGCTGTATGCGATATCGATCTTGGTGAAGACCAACCTACAGGTCTTGATATTCTTGAACAAGTCAGAGTAAACGAGTTTGATATCCCCATCATCATCTTCACTGGGAAAAGTCGAGAGGAAATCGCAATTCAAGCACTCAATCTTGGGGCGGACTATTATATTCGAAAAAGTTCATCTGAGATCGAAGGGTTGTATGCTGAGCTATCATATTACATCCATACATCTGTAAAAAAGCGTAGAACCGAGAGAGCACTCGTTGAGTCTGAGCGGAGACTTCGTGAGAGTGAAGCTAAGCTTGCTGAAGCTCAAAGTATTGCTCATTTAGGCCATTGGGATTGGGATATTATCGAGGATAACATCGCATGGTCAGATGAGATTTATCGGATATTCGGATTAGCCCCACAAGAGTTTGAAGCAACCTATGATGCATTTCTCGACTCAGTTCATTCTGATGATAGAGATTTTGTCCGTGAATCAGTTAACAAAGCTATTCATGACAATCAGAAGTATAGCATAGACCATAGGATTGTACTTCCTGATGGAGTGATACGTTTCGTTCACGAAGAAGCTGAAGTTACGTTTAATGAGGATGGAAATGCGGTTCGCATGATGGGGACAGTCCAAGATATAACCACGAGAGTTCAGCAAGAAATACTACTTAGAGAAGAACGAGATAAAGCGCAAAGGTATCTCGACCTTGCTGGCACAATGATTCTGGCTCTAGATCCTAAGTTCAATATAACAATGATAAACCAAAAGGGAGGTGAACTTCTCAACTGCGAAGAGAAAGATATTGTAGGTAGAAACTGGATTGAATCGTTTATCCCTGAAGATAGTCGAGAAACCGCTGCACAGTATCTCTCATCTCTTATTGGCGGTGGACCAGGTGGATCCTGTGAGATGGTGATCATTACACCAGAAGGTGTAGAAAAGAAGATTATCTGTCAAGATAGAGTCATGACCGATGAAGATGGAAAAGTCACTGCGATTCTCTGTTCTGCCAGTGAAATCAAAATGGATGTTGTGACTGAAACTGAGAAAATCCGAGAGAAGTGGTGGCAAGGAGTATTTGATCACGCACCTGGAGCAGTGGGCATTTTCGACTCGGAGGGATTTCTATTAGACATTAACAAAGCAGGTCTTGATTTACTTGGCTTAGAGAGCAAGGAAGATGCTTTTAGGCTTAATCTATTTGAAGAGTCGAATTTGCCTGACGATGTCTTGGAAAATATTCGCAATGGCAATGTCTATCGATTTATGTATAAATGGGATTTTGAGTATGTTAAAGCCAAGGGCATCCTTCAGACATCTCGTAACGATGTCGTATATATGGATGTCACTTTGTCATCACTTCTGGATGAAAATGGCATGTCTAGAGGATATGTCATGCATGCTACAGACATAACTGAGCGTAAACTGACTGAATCTGCTTTACGTGCAAATGAAGAGATGTTCCGTACCATTTTTGAGGAGTCGCCTATATGCATCGAACTATTTGATTCGGATGGAATACTCGTTAGAGCAAACAAGGCTGCACTTGACCTATTCGGAGTAGAGTCATTGGAGGAATTCGTTGGCTTCGATTTGTTTGCAGATCCTAACACTCCTGAATATGCAAAAGAGAGTCTTCGCAGAGGAGAGTTAGCGTTTGCTCAGTATAAGTTTGATTTCTCGATAGTTAAAGATAATGACCTTTACAATACTACCAAGAGTGGGATAATTCATATTGAATGCGTATATTCACCCATAAAATATGGGAAAGAAGAAGACCTTCAAGGTTTCATAATTCATGTACAAAATGTGACTGATAGAACTCTCGCTGAACAGGCATTAATAGAGAGTAGAGAAAGCTACAAAGAATTGTACAACAATGCTTTGGTAGGATTATTTAGAGCTAGAATTTCTGATGGATTGATACTTGAATGCAATGACCAGTTTGCAAGTATATTGGGATTTGAAAAGGAAGGCTTAATGATCGACAGCTCAAGTTTTGTTATTGACATTCTCAAACAGCCAAATGAGTGGGAATTTCTGAAGGAGAAACTTCGAGTGCAACAGCGGTTTGTCACTGAACTACCTGTGTCAACGAAAAATGGTGAGCTGCGTTGGATGCGTTTTTCTCTCAGCCTCTGGTCAGAAAAAGGCTACATTGAAGGTGTAATGGCAGATATCACTGAGCAGAAAAATGCTCTTGAGATGCTCAAGAAGCAGAAGGAAGAACTTAGCGATTTCGCGCACTCTATGAGTCATGACCTAAAAAACATCTTTCATAATATGTACGGATTCATTGAGCTCGTTCAAGAAGAACAGGATTTCGACTATCTCACAAGATTACGGATCTTGTTGAAGGAAACAGGTGAAATGTTAGACCATTCAGTGGCTCTCGCAGATGCTGGTCTGATAATCGAGGAAACCATGAATGTTGATCTATCTTCTCTGGTAGAGGAAGTAGCAAAATCAATCATCCCAAATAGCGTAGACTATACGCAAGATAAGCTGCCAGTTGTGAGTGCAGACAGAAGGAAAGTTGCTCAAATCTTTCGTAACCTCTTCGACAATGCAATCCGACATGGGAAACCAAACAGGATAGAAGTTAATGCTTCAAAGACTGATGGTTTATTTAAAATCAAGGTAAGGAATGATGGAGAAAAAATCCCAGAGCCTCAGCGTGCTAAGATCTTCTTGCGTGGTTTTACTACCAGCAAGATTGGTCAAGGATTTGGTTTAGCTATTGTCAAGCGTCTCGTTGAAGCACATGGCTGGAAGATTAGACTGCTGCAAGAGAGAGAAACAACATTCGAAGTTGAAATTCCTATTTCATAGTCAGAGAATAGCGATTGGCGTGAACATGCATAACGGTGTACTTTTCTTCTCAGAAGAACAAGCTTAATAGGCCAGAGCTCCTAAGAAAATATGTGGTCAGAGAATCGGTAGGGCCTAGTTTTCGTAACATGCCCTCATTTACATAACTCCCCCCCTCCTACCACATTGAGCTCTGCCGCGTCCTGGCCACACCTCATCAATTCTGTGGTTTATCACGATTTTTGTAATGTGCGAGCTTATTCAATTAAATGAGAGTCTTATTAGTTAGCTATGTTACACTATAGGGCACTCACGTGTAGGGAGGTGAGAAATGTAATGAGTATGTCAAAGAGAATAGGTGTTGCTGTAATCAGTATAATCTTCCTAGTGGCTCTGGTTTCTGCGGTGCCTGTGGATGCAAAGAAAGGATTCTCAGTATACAGATGGCAGAGTAAGATTTACTGAACTCGGAGTCAAGTAAATCCAGTTGAGTGGACTGGAGTCATAACGACCCATGATGATGAGGTAGGTACAATCTATTGGGATAACCACGACGCGATAGATCTAGGAGGAGTAAATAGATTCTGAGGAGAATGGTGGATAGACTTTGACTTATATGAAGGCATAGTAGATATTCGAGGGACCCACAAAAGAATATTCGTCTATGATATAGGCCAATCCGTGATAAACGGACATATCACAGACACTTCCGATGATTGGTCAAACCTTGATGGACGACAAATACACACAATTGGCACTCTTGGCTTCGATGCAGGTGGAATGTTCATCGTATGTTACCTCCAGATAAGCTAATTCAGACAACAGTAAGCACTATTCTCTAGAGTAAATCACGGAGGGGTTGATGGAAGGTCTACCCCTCCTACTAAGAGTTGTCAAACCTGACTTTCTATCATAGGTTCTTTATCAGCTCTTCCAAAGAACCAATAGAACAGCACAATGCTGCCAGAATATAATATAGCTGCAAAAGCGAAAGGTAATCTAAGAAATCCGGAGGCAAGTAGCCAACCACCAATATTAAGACCTACTGCTCGGCTTAGAGAGTCACCCATATTGATCACGCCCATTGCAGTTGACCGTTCCTCCTTTTCTAGTCCCTCCATATAGAAGACATCCATTACTGGCCATGCGATGTTCATGAATAAAGCACGACCTACATACCCGATGACTGCTATGGACAGGACAGGTGACCAAGAGAGAGTTACAAGAAAAGGAATTGATAGTGTCTGGAACCATATGATGGTACCAAGTTTGCCTATGCGATCCACAATTGCTGGTGATGCAAAATTCCCAGCGGCCATTACAAGTGTATTGATTGCAAAGATGAATCCAATTGTCATTTCATCAACATTGAATGCGAGATTGAAGTAGACATTGAAGAACTGCACAAACAAGCCAGCGCCTAATCCGGAAACTGACCATGCTAAGGCGTACTTACCTATGAATGCACGATTATGGATGTTTCCGAAACCAAACCGATGATTGTTTTGGACTCGGTCTGTTGACATGGGGATGATTATTAGTACTCCAAATGTAAGAGGAATCAGAGCAGTCCATAGTGATAATCTGTATGCTGTGAGAAGATTTACTGCAAAACCAAGATTAGTCCATACTGTTGGCAAGACACCACCAGTAAGAGACCCCAAAAGACTTGCTACTAAGTACAGAGCAAAACGAACACTGAATACATGTACCCGTTCTTCCCGAGTTGTGACACTTACTGTATAGGGCTGCCAACAAACACCACTAAATCCAAAGCCGATACCATAGAGAAGTTGAGAAGTTAAGAGGTGAATTGGATTCAAAGAAGAGTACTGAATTAGTATCGCAAACAGCATAATTACGCTACCCATAAGAAGGATCCTTTTACGGGAGTATCGATCTGCAACCATTCCTGCAAGAATTGCGAGGCTGCCAGCCAGAAACATAGCGATTGAGAGGAAGAATCCTAGGAAGTCCTCGCCAAAACCAGCCTCAAGGAGATATAAGTTGAATAAAACGTCGTTTATCCCAAATCCGAAAGCCCACAATGCCCAGGAGGCAATTGTGAATCGAGCATCACGACTAATGAGATGAATTTTTTCAATATACCGTAATTTTGTAGGAGAGATTGACATGCTTATAATATCTCAAGAAAAGGTACTTTTCTTATTTCGCCTGTGCGTAGTTTTAGCTTTCTTATAAGAGAGAAGAAGTTCGTTGCCGCTCATAGGAATGTATCATGTAATAGTAATACTTATTACATTATTTGTGTAATAGTATATATCTCAAAAAAAATGATTGCGACGAAAACCGCAATAGTACCAGAGAGAGAGGCTGTGAAATCAGATGCAAGAAAAAAAGCATAACAAGAGGCTTATTCTTGAACTGTCAGCAAGAATCAAGCAAATCTCTTATTCGCAACTAGGTCAAGGGTTGACTCTATCAAAACATTTGTGGATAATTGGAGGTATGCTTCTTGCAGTGACACTACTGTTACCGCTATTATGGATCCCCGGGTTAGTGATTTTAATTCTACCATCAGAGGTGTATCTGCTTGATTGGATGCACTCAAAGTATGAGGAGTCTCTTGAAAAGAAATCGCTATTTGACAAATCTCGTGAATCTGACTATTATGTCGAAAAGGTAGAGCGAAAACGTGATGCCATTTCAAGAAGTCGACAATGGGAATTCGCAAGATAGTCATTTAATCTCGTATTGGATGGGAGCTGATAGCTCCCTTTCCTTTATTTTGTCCTCAAACCTTGTGAACTTCAAAGTATATCAAAGAGTGCGGGGAGTACTTCTCACGCCATTCTTTTTGTGAGTCTTCAGGTTCTGTTACCCAGCCTCTTACATCTACTTCAGCATCGCCAAACTTTGTAAAACTTAGGTGCTCTGCCACATAGACATGGTCATAGTCACCCTCTTGTTTGCCATCGCAACTTCTGTAAGTAAGGTCATGTGACTTTCGTAGTCGACGCATGTTGTATTTTTTACACTCTTCATCATCCCACTTGCGAAGCTCAGTGTAAGCATCAATACTCCTACCATAGGGATGGTTCATACCCATAGTTTCGAGATCTCCAAGGAAGATATAGTTTACTTTAGGGTCTCCAACTTCCCATGCAAGTTTGTCTAAACGTTGGCGATACTTGAATGCTCTTTCCATCATTTCGTGGCGAAGCCCCATTCCTTGAGTCGTTGGTGCACTATTCAAGTTCATAAAGAGCATTGGATATAGACTTCCATCATGGATAATTGTCGCTAAGAGGCCTGGACTAATATGAGTCGTTCCAGATGAGAACTCAAGCTTCTGAGTAATGAATGCATCAAGATTATTTCGGACACCAAGGAGAATCTCTTGGGAGCTTTTTCCCTCAGTTATATAAAATGAATACCCAGGAAACTCCTTCACCATTTCAGCAAAGACATCCTTTCCAAATAGCTCATAAAGTGCAATGATATCAGCGTCCTGCGACTTAAGAAAAGACACAGCTCTATTTGCTCTTGCTTTCGGGGACTTGAAATGTTTCACATTCCATGATACCACAGAGAATGCTTTTCCCATACAATCTCTCCTCCTCTTGTAATAAGTGATGGTTACAAGATGTAATAATTGGTATATAATACACTTAATTCATAATAATTCTAATGATTACTTGATGTTTAAAATAATAGTAGTTTGAGTTACTTTTTGTAATTGATAGTTATAATTTGTAATCATTATTTAATCATTGGAAAGAAAAGCTGACTTTTTTGCCATGGCTCAAAAATAATAGATGCAGAAGAGCTATTAAGGTGACTTAGGGTGGATTTTCTTCATGAGAGTAATTAATGTTCTTTTTATCTGGAAGCCACAAAAAGAATTAGAAGACTATCTCCGGAGAGGTCTTGACAACCTCAAGAATCTGAATTTGATATTTCCAGAGGAAGAAACAGAAGAAGTGTATCTTAGGCATGCTCCAAAAGCTGATATTGTCGTTGGATGGCGTCCAACTAGAGAGTTTCTTTATTCAGCTGAGAATCTTAGTCTATTCATTAATCCAGGAGTTGGTGTTCAACACCATATTGAACCATTTAAAGAGCTAGTTGAGAAAAGAGATGTAGTTCTTGTCAATGGACATGGTAACACCTATTTCACTGCTCAACATGCAGTGGCTTTGCTACTTGCTTTAACAAACAAAATCATCCGGCACCATAATTGGATGGTTGATGGTCTCTGGAGAAGAGGCGATAACTATGGCAAGTCCAAACCTTTGAGATACCGAAATATCGGTTTCCTTGGTTATGGAGCTGTAAATCAAAAAGTGCACAGATTCCTTTCTGGATTCAACGTTGATTTCTTCATTTGTAGAAACAGCTGGCAAGGAAAAACAGAGGATCTTCCAACAACTGCAATAAAATATAAAGCATCTCAACTAAGTGAGTTCCTTCGTGAGATTGACACACTAATAGTTGCTGTACCACAAACTCCAGAAACCCTAGGATTAATTGGTTTAAAAGAACTGGAACTTTTGGGGAACGATGGACTTGTTGTGAACATTTCTCGAGGTCCTGTAATAGATGAATACGCGCTGTTCAAGGTATTGTCTGAGAGAATTATTGCAGGCGCTGCAATTGATGTTTGGTATGAGTATCAACCAGAACCAGGTGAAGAGGACAGAAGATACCCATTTCATTACCCATTCCATGAACTTGACAATGTTGTCCTATCACCACACCGAGGAGCATCACCAATGGATGATCTTGAACGTTGGGATGAGGTGATAGAAAACATCACTCGATTTACGCAAGGACGAACAGATTTTCTGAACATAGTAGACCTTGAACGTGGATATTAGGCAAAACACATGTATCTGATTAACTCGGGCCCATTCTAGCGTTTTTCGAAAGGTTCAAACCGGAGATAAATTATTTCAAAAACATGAAACTAGGTGATATTTATCGAAAGATAGTGGAAATGGGAATTGATGCTGATCCTAGAGGGAGGGAAAGGGTCAATCAGATTCTGGAAAAGTCGAAAAAGGATCTAGAAAAGCTTGAGGGGAAAAAAAAGGAACTAGCAGATAAAGACGTCATCTGGAATCCGTATACAGACTGCAGACTTCTATATGGAGATAAAGATAGAGAAGTAACTAGTTTACTCTGCGGTATTGACATAGGAACAGGTGAGATTCTTCTTGCAGACACCCTCACACAGAAGGGCGAAGAAGTGGATCTGGTTCTTGCTCATCATCCACACGGGATTGGGATGTCAAAATTAGATTATGTCATGAACATTCAGCCGGAGCAGTGGGCTGCTGTAGGTGTACCTATCGCTCAAGCAGAGTCAGCAATGGCTACAAGAATGAAAGAGGTGCATTTCAACTTCAAAGCAAGAAACCACACACAATCAATAGATGCTGCAAGGTTGATTGACATGCCATTCATGTGCGCACATACCCCAGCAGACTCACTTGGCTATCAATTTCTAAACAAGTATCTTAAGGAGAATAATCCCCAAACCTTGGGCGACCTGGTGAACTCGCTCCTTGAGATTCCTGAATACCAAGAAGCGGAGAAAGTTGGCGCAGGACCAGAGATTCTAGTTGGTAACTCTAACGGGAGTGTAGGAGAAAAGTTTGTCTTCTTCACCGGGGGGACCTCTGCAGGGCCAAAATCAATTCCAAAATTAGCAAGTGCAGGAGTAAGTACAATAGTTACAATGCATATGCCTGAAAACCTCAAGAAAGCATGTGAAGACGAAGGCCTCTATGTTGTAATTGCAGGGCATGATAGCTCGGATTCAATCGGGATGAACTTGATTCTTGACGAACTTGAAAAAGAAGGCATCAAGTCCTATGCATGCTCAGGTTTCACACGCCATAGGAGAAGTTAGTATTCCAAACTTGAGCTCCGGAAGATCTTCTCGGAGCATCAAATCTTTTTGAACCATAATTGATTGCTCACAAGATTCATATGTAGCATATGAGGGGTAGCACACCCGTTGGCAATGTGGGAAGAACTGACGATTGCTTTCAACATCATTGGCGGGCTTGCCCTTTTTATGTATGGTGTAACTCTTCTTCGAGAAACACTCGGGAAGATTTCAGGTAAACGAGTTGTTCGAATTCTGGAAAAAGTCAGTAATAATCCAGTCAAAGGAATGGGAGCAGGCACTGCTGCAACATTCATGACGCAAAGTTCGAGTATCACTGTTCTTACTTTGATTGGTTTTGTAAATGCAGGCATGATGACATTTAGACAATCAGTGAATGTCATGCTTGGATCTGAGATCGGAACTACTGTAACAGCACAGCTTGTGTCCTTTGATATTGGTATGGCATTTTGGCCTCTTGTGGCAATCGGATTCTTCATGAAAATGTTCTCAAAGAATGAGAAGATTCAGCTTACAGGTACTGTTATTTTCAGTCTTGGCCTCCTATTTTTGGCAATGGATTTCATGAAGATGGGTGGTGAAGATCTAACATCAGATTATCCGTTTTTTAGAACACTCATTAATGAATATGGAGCAAATCCAATAGTAGGCATCATGATTGGTGCACTTATAGCAGGAGTAACTCAAAGTAGCTCTGCTACAACAAGTCTAGTAATTGCAATGGGAAGAGCAGGTGCAATCGATTTAGGCCCGGGGATTGCGCTTGTGATGGGAGCCAACATAGGAACTTGTTTCCTAGAGCTATTTGCAGCGATAGGTGCCACTTCTCCCGCAAAACGTACTGCTATGGCTCAAACTATGATTAATGTTGTAGGCGTCGTGATTTTTCTTCCATTCTTAGGAAGCTTTACGGATTTAGTGAAATTAACAGACCCGGATCTAACAAATATTCCTCGCCAGCTAGCAAATGCTCACACAATATTCAACGTGATTGTGAGTTTGATTTTCATTCCTTTTGTGGGTTTGTTAGTTCGATTCTGCGAAAAGTTGATTCCTGACAAGAAAGGAGAGGTCATTGGCAGACACTACTTTGATGATGAGATGTTACATTTGCCCCAAGCTGCACTTCTTGAGTCTGAGCGTGAAACACTCCGTACTGCAGAGAAAACCATCGAAATGATCACATTGAGCAAGACTGCTCTTCTAAAGAAGGACCTTGAAGATGCAAGAAAGGTTATGAATCTTGAAGAAGAAGTAGATGAGAGATGCAGGAGTACTGAAGATTTCATTGATAAAATCAGAGAAGAAGAGCTTAATCATGAAGACACAATTTGGCGAATAAAGTTACTGGCGATACTCACTGACATTGAGCGTGTGGGAGACCTTGCTTCGAACATCGCTGAGTTTGTGCTTGATAAGTTGAAGAATGGAATCACTTTCTCTCAACAGGGAACTGATGACATAACAGAAATGTTTGAACTTGTGGAAGAAACCTATACAACAGCTATCAACTCTCTAAAGACTAGGAATAAGGACCTCGCGAAAGTTGCAGAGAGGCTCGAAGACCAAGTTGATGTTCTGGAGAGGAGATTGAAAGCATCCCACGTTGAACGTGTCAGAAGGGGAATATGTGACCCTCAAGCAGACACTGTGTTTGTCGAAACGCTGAGAAATTTGGAAAGAATTGGTGACCATGCTGACAACATAGCATATGATGTGATAATGGATACGTGATGAACATTATTACTTAGAATCATCATGATCCTGCGATTTCTTGTGCTCGTGTCCTGCAATACCAGCTTGAGTCATTCTTCTTGGTGAAAGCAAAACATCCAGCCAGTCCGCATCCAATATACCTTCTTCTAAGATTATTTCACGGATTGGTCGACCAGTATCTAATGCCTTCTTTGCCACTTGAGAAGTCGCCTTATATCCAATAACTGGATTTAATGCTGTGACGAGGCCTACGCTTCTATGAACTATGTCCAACCCAAGATGATTCGGTTTGATTCCTTTCACGCATTTCTCTGTGAATATTGGGATTGAATTCTTCAACACTTTTAGAGCTTGGAAGAAGTTGTAGGCAATTACAGGCTCAAAAGCATTGAGTTCAAGTTGCCCAGATTGCGCAGCCAATGAAATAACGAGATCATGGCCTATTACCTGAAAAGCCACCTGAGTAACCATTTCTGGAATCACTGGGTTGATTTTTCCTGGCATTATTGACGAACCCGGTTGCACTGGAGGAAGTATAATTTCATGGAATCCACCAATTGGTCCAGAGGAGAGTAGAATAAGGTCTCCAGCAATCTTCGAGAGATTTGTTGCTATGACTCTAAGCAAACCAGAGGCATGAACGAACTCATCGGAGTTTTGAGTATCATCAACAAGGTTCTCTGATGTTGTAAGCTCTGTAATTCCTGTAATCTCTCTAAGGTATTTCTCGGCAAGTTCTATATATTCTGGATCAGCATTAAGTGAAGTCCCGATTGCTGTTGCTCCAATATTGTGTGTCTTTAGAATGTCTATAGCCCAGCCAATTCTCTGAAGGTCTCTCTTTAAAGCTCCTGACCAAGCTCCAAATTCTTGACCAAGAGTAATAGGAACTGCATCCTGCATCTCAGTACGACCTAGCTTTAGGATGTCTTTGAACTCGTCAGCTTTCTCATCAAGTGCGTCGATAAGACTCCGAAGATTGTTTGATAAATCTCGAAGGCCATAGATTGTAGCGATTTTGATTGCTGTTGGATAGACATCGTTTGTTGATTGGGAGAGATTTACATGATCAAGTGCAGATATTGGACTCAGGGTGTTTCTAGGTTCACCCAGAATCTCATTGGCTCGAGAAGCTATTACTTCATTCGCACACATATTTGTAGATGTTCCAGCACCTCCTTGAAGCATATCAACAACAAATTGATCTTCAAGATTTCCAGCAATGATTTCATCACAAGCTTGTATGATTGCTTCAGCATACTCATCAATGAGATGTCCAAGGTTGTGGTTCGCTTGCGTGCAAGCCTTCTTAACCATCACCATAGATTGAACTAACGTCGAATAGTTGAATAAACGGACAAGAGAAACGCCAAAATTCTCCTGCGCTCGTAGTGTCTGAATTCCCCAGTAAGCGTTTCTTGGGACCAGTCTAGTGCCCAACAAGTCACTCTCCTCACGAAATTGTATCTCTTCCTGATTCATGTACATCACCACAATGCTCTATCAGTTTCACATAATTATTAGATTCTTAAAAACCAGCAGCCTGTCCATCCTTTCTAAAATCTGATCCAGCAATCCAAGCTTCATCAAGTCTGAAGATAGCCTGACCACCACCAAAATAGGAGGAAGTTTCATGAATAAGAATGTGACCACGTTTCCTGAGTTCACCCTGTATCTGAGGAGAAATTCCATTCTCTAGCCCCACTTTATTAGTTGAGTGGTCATGGTCGAATCTTGGATAGTCAAGGGCGTCCTGTGGACTCATCCCATAGTCAACCACATTACTCACAAACTGACCATGGGCTTGAGCTTGGTGTGCACCACCCATGATCCCATACACGCCCATCAACTTCCCATCCTTGTATAACGCACTTGGGATGATTGTATGGAAAGGTAATTTCTTTGGTGCATAACAGTTTGGATGCTCTGAATCTAGGGAGAAAAGATGTCCTCTGTTTTGAAGTTTAATCCCAGTCCCAGGAGCAACAAGGCCGCTTCCTATGCCCATGTATAGACTGTTAATGAAAGAAACTGCATTTCCCGCTCGGTCAGCTGTAGCAAAATATGCAGTGTCCTGACCCAGTAGAAGACCTGGAGCATAGACAGTCATAGCGTGATTTGCATCAATCATTTTTGCCCTGTTCCTTGCATATGATTTGGAAAGAAGCTTTTTCAAGGGAATATCATAGAACGTTGGGTCAGCATTATGTTGATGCAAATCTGCGTAAGCTAGTTTCTTTGCTTCAATCATTAGATGGTATCTCTCAGTACTGAGGGGAGTGAATTCAGAAAAGTCAAAGGTTTCCATTATATTCAACATGGAGAGTGCAGCAAACCCCTGACTATTAGGAGGATGTTCGAACACATCAATACCGCGATAAGAAACTGAGATTGGTTTTGTCAGCGTTGTTTTGTGTGCAGCCAAATCCTCCATTGTCAGGAACCCACCATGTTTTTGGACAGTATTGACAATTGACTCGGCAATTTTCCCTGAATAGAAGGCTGAAGGACCATCCTCTATGATTCTCTCGAATGTATTCGCTAAGTCCGGGTTATTCATAACTTGACCCTTGATTGGAACCTTTCCATTGGGTGCATAAATCTCACGAGCTGAATCATTCTTCAACACCCTAATGATTCCTCTCCAATCCTGAGCAATGATTGGTGAAACTGGGAATCCATTCCGAGCATAGTGTATAGCTGGAGCAAGAATATCCTTCATCTCAAGCGCACCATGTTTCTCTACAACGTAACACCACAGATGTAGTGCTCCTGGAACAGTCACAGGCGGTCCACCACGAGCAGGAATGCTTGTCCAACCCAGGTCAAGGAGTTCTTGGAGAGAAACAAGAGATCCAGAACGACCAGACCCATTATAGCTCAAAGGTCGAGAGCTACCAGACAAATGAATAAGCACGAAAGCATCGCCACCACAACCTGTACTGAAGGGTTCAACAACATCAAGCACAGCTGCTACAGCTACTGCAGCATCCACTGCATTGCCACCCTTTCGTATTATTTCCAATCCTGCTTGTGTTGCAAGAGGTTGTGAAGAAGCAACAACTCCGTCCCGAGCGATTACATCAGAACGGCAAGTTGGTCTTTCCCAGTACAGATTTATCCGCTCCATTCAGTCTCGTCTATCTTCTAGAGGAAAGTCAAAAGCTTTCCAAGCCTTTAACCCATCCAAGCTAACTGTAATTTCTTTAACACCTTGACGCTTTAGAATACTAGCTGCTGTCGTACTCCTGAAACCACTAGGACAAATAGTTGTTATCGGACCCTTGAATGCAGGATTCTTAACAGCCTCTTCCAGCTTTGTGAGAGGGAAAGAGAGAGAATCCTCGATATGTTCTATATCAAACTCATGAGGTTCTCTAACATCAATCACCTTCACCTCACGTCTTGTCTGTCTAGCTCCAAACTCATCTAGAGACAATTCCTCAATGGAGTCTGTTTGACGACCACTAGCAACCCATTGCTCAAGTCCACTTTTTAGATATCCAACTATTTTATCAAAACCAATACGATGAAGCATTGTTGATGCTAGAGAAAGATCTTCATAGTCATTTCTCAAGATGATAGAGAATGTGTGTTCAGGACGTAAAGACAGTCCTGCTAATCGTCCCATGTTTGTGATACTCAAGCTTATCGAGCCAGGTATATGACTTTCAAGGAACTCGGCTGAAGAGCGTGTATCAATAGCTCGGTGGTTATCATCTTTCAATAGATTGCTGAATTTTTCAACGTCAAGCTCATTGGGCTCGGGGAGATCCGCCAAAATTGGTGGACCAATTGTATTCAAATGTTCACAGTGTTTGAAATATGAAGCTAGGGTGAGCTGTTGGCGAAGTTTGGACTCCACAAATTCGTCTTCAGCCATTCTCAACCAGATGTTGTTTGCTCTCTCAAAACCAATTGTTGAGAACTCTCGGTTACTAATATCCCCACCGCACACAGATCCAGCTCCATGTCCAGGGTGGATAATAACACCATCTCCAATTGGTAGAAGTTTCTCATGAAGGCTGTTGTATAATTTTCTTGACATTAATTCATGTTTCTTGATATCAACTAAATCTGTTCGTCCAACTTCATTCACAAACAAGGTGTCACCAGTGAATGCTACAATAGGATCAGAACCGACTGAAAGGTCTGCAACGATATAGCAGATACTGTCATCTGTGTGCCCGGGTGTTTGTACACATGTGACCTTCATATTTCCAATGGTGAAAGATTCATCGTCTGCAACATTGTCATCGCCATACTTGAAGTTTGTTTGATTTGAGTGTCCTATTCGAGCTTCAGGAACTATATTCTTTAATTCTAGAGAACCTGTTACATAGTCCTCATTTCTGTGAGTTTCAAAGATATATACGATCTCTGATTCATCTTCATCAGCGAGGTGTTTGTAGATGTTTGCATCCCTACGTGGGTCGATGACTATTGCTTCGTTTCCAGAGCTTATGAAATAAGAGAGAGCGGCAAGCCCCGCTGATTTTACAGTATGTATCCTCATGACGAGCTCACTTCCTCAATCTTGGATAACTGGCTTTTAAGAAGTAAGGTGAAGACGATTCCTTACTCAATAGGCAAAGATTAAACAGATGTAAATCCATAATGATACTGATATGGACGAACATTGTGACACCATGGAAACTGAAGAGGGAATAATCGTAGATACTTCTCTCGATATTCTTAGAAAAGCAGCTAAGAAGGTATTATTCGAGTTCAACGAAAAGATCTATGATATGGATGGAGAATTGCGTCCTGCAGATAGCGAAATCCGAACTGGTGATACAGTCTTATTTGAAGAAAAGATACAACCATGCCCAGCAAGGATTATTGCAATCAAAATCATCAGAAACTTTTGGTATCTGAATGCTACCTCTGAAACACCAAAAAGTGGCTATCCTTCGGGAAGAGATGCAATGAAGGCAGCGGAGATGGATGAGCAAAATCTCAGAATCCTTGAGCGTTTTCTGATCTCAGCAGCTGGGGCAGATCATGTAAAAGAAGTACGAAAATGGAAACCAGATCTCAAGGGCGAGGCGGTAGATGTTCTCGGTTTAATTGGCTCCGCTACAAAGAAATGGTCATGATTAGTTCGTCAATTTTATTAAATCTCCATAATCCAAAACTTAGAAGGCGAAAGAATATTGGAGAGAATTCGTCAGAAACTCAAGTGGGACAAGTGGCCAGAATATGGGAAGACTGGTTTCTTTATTTTATTAGTTGTGGGGATTACTCTTGGTGGCTACGGGATATTCATGGTTGCAATGGGAAATCCAACGCCACTTGTGGTTGTAACAAGTGATTCGATGTATCCTAACTTGGAGCGAGGACATCTTCTTGTCCTGCAATCACGAGCACCAAACGAAATCTATGTAGGGGACATCATTGTCTATAATGCTGATTGGCATACTGAAGCGCCTGTTGTGCACAGAGTCATCCAAATTGAAAATGTTGATGGAGAATACAGATACTATACGCAGGGAGATAACAACGATCGCCAAGACCCATACTATCGGACATATGATGACATAGTTGGAGTTGTAGTCTTTGCGATTCCCTGGATTGGAAACATCACTCTCTTCTTACAAACTCCTGGAGTATTGCCTGTTGTCCTCATTCTCCTAGTATTAATCTTGATTATACCTGAAGTCTGGGCAAAAAGGGATGATCAAGATATTGAGCCTGGGACTTAGCCAGTACTGTAAAGCAACTCACTCAATGTCTAAATTGTGGTTTGTAATGTCTTGATGACTATGATGATTGAGACAAAACGAGTCGTAGCAATCTTTCTAGCCCTTTTCCTAGTTTTTAATCCATTTAGCTTACTCAATTTTCAAGAAGTGCAAGCTACAAGCATCACTATAGTTGATTACGACATGGAAGGTATTGCCGGAGGCACAACACAATTCTTCGTTATTTGGATACGAGGAATGAATAGTCTTCAGCTTGAAATTAACATTACAGCTCTAGAATTTGAAGGCTCTACTGGTTGGCCAGAACTCACAATCAGCATCTACAACTACACTGATTTCTCCTATAACTATGAATACATCACTACTTGTGGAACAGAAAACAACTACACCTGCAGGTGTGTCTTTGAAGGTACTGGTCAGACCAAGTACGTTACAGCAGTAAGGAATCTTGATCCTGTAGATAATGCAGTATACAATATCACCTTCTCTTCCATAGATGAAATTGATTTCCAATATACGAATCTCTTCAACCTGGAGGATGTGGATGACCCAAAAGACAACACAGTTTCTATTACGTACTTTGAGAGTACGAGTCCTTACCTATATAGGCTAGAGAGCAGTGGTGACACAAGAGTTGTGGTGGAGTTCTTACCATATAGTATGACCGATGAATTCTATTTCATGATTTATAACAAAGGCAATACATGCGAATTGTTTGTTGCCTTACTAGGTATTCCATATTTAGAACTGTATCCATCAATCACAGGCTTCATCATTGACTTTGAGGATTATGGAGTAGAGGACAAAGAAGTACTCTATCTTTGGACCATCTCAAATTATTCCTGTGGAGGATATTTCACTTGTGAGAGTGAGCATAGGTATAATTTCTGGATTGATTTAGGATACTATAGACCAGATCTCTATGTTATTTTTGATACCTTTGGAGATGAAGAAATTAATTTTGAAACAGACCTTTTTGCGGAAAATCCTGATGGTATAATATCTGTGAGATTCTCATTTACAGACCCATGTCTGGAATATGAGCAAATCAGACGAGAAACCTTCTATTGGATCCTGGGTGTGGGAGGGACATCTGTTTCAATTTTGATGTTTTCAATCTGGTATTATCGAAGAAGATACCACTAGCTAAACAATCCGTCGACAAGTCCAGTGAAGGACTCTGCGTATCCGTGTGGAAGAGTACCTTCACTAGTTTCACGCACAAATGAAGTTGCGGTGTCCTCATCAAACCGAAGTGTTAGCAGTGCACTTCCAAGCTCCTCAATTATGGCTTCAAACTTAGTACCTTTTGTGGATGTTGGAACTGCAATCACAGCAGCTTTGGCAGTATTTGTGTCCAAGACAGTCTTAAGACGATTTGCAGAATAGTAAGCAGCGACGCCTCCACTTCGATCCCACTCTTTTACATTGGGCAAATCAATACCAATAGATTGAGTTATACCCTCCTTCGTCAGGTTAAGGATTGTTGCTTCTTGTTTTTGTGTTCCAGCTCCCGAAACCTTAAGTTCAACTTCGATTCCAAGAGGATTTGCCGCAAGGGTTATTGCTTGTACAATTGAATTAAGAACGACTGATGCTGTTAGCTTGATAACATAGTCTTCTTGCGGCACAATCTCTGCTTCTTTCTTTTCAAACACAATCTCATCCAATCTAGGAATTAGAAAACGAATTGCCTCTCGAGGATTCCCCTCACTTTTAGAAAATGCGGCTTCAATATCTCTTTCTATAAATGGAAATAACGGATCAGGAGGGGGCTCGATGTTCTGAAGTTCCCAATACTTGGCCATGGTTTCAGAAACAAAGGCAGATACATCTTCCTTTGTGAATGGTTTTAGGTGAATGGGGGCTTCCATCCTTGATTTTGTTGGACCATCAGCTAGAGCGTATATTCGGTCCCAAATCTCCGTTAAACAAGATGCGACAATAATGACATTTTTTGTTTCATTGTAGAGGCGTTTTAGGATTTCTAAGAAGTGACGTTCGGCCTCCTCGCCATAAGCATTGAATGGTCCTTCCATCTCATCAACAAACAAAACGATAGGTCTCGATGAACCCTCAGTCAAAATCTTAAGCATGGCAAATGTAACATCATCTTCTTCAAGGAATGTACGAACTCCTAGTCGCTCTAGCTCAGTTTCACTCAAAGTATCGCCAAGCAGCCACCTACGTGAAAGGTCTCTAGTTGCTGGATCTAGTCTGTATCTAAGGAGAGCCTTGGCAGCATCCGCTGAGATTCCTGGATAGTCTACAAGAAGCCGTTCCATTGCATAGTTGTAATCGTAAACCTCATGTGTTACTCCTTTCACGCCTCCAAACTTTGTTAATAGCATATCAACAGTGTCTTCGAACAGCTCATCTCCGCCTTCGTCGACAATACAGGCATGAAAATGGAGTGGTATTCGAACTGGAAACGGTGGTGATGGAACATATACAGCAAGAAATTTACCTGCTGCGAAAAGACCTTCTTGTTCTTTTATAACCCAATAGAGATGTGTCTTCCCCATTCCAGCTGCACCAAGTATCGGTTGAAATCGGGGTGTGCGATCTTTCATCGTGAATCTTGCCACACGAAAGATAGCACGATCAGCCTCTTGATGAGGACCAGGGATATCAACATCATCTGGCGTATCTCCTCTTGACACATATCTCCTTAAAGGAGGGTCTTCTCTAAGAATATCTAGATACATTTGTACATCAAAATCAGAAGATGGGTTGCTAGGTGGAATAATGGCTAACTACCTCCTTACGCAGATTCTCATTCGAGTCGAAATGATTTGAATGTACCGGAGAATAACTAATGGAAATCCAAAATGGAATTCAAAGGATATTTCTCCTGAAACTCTTTTCTAAGGATGTCCATGATTAGAAGTCCCTTGTAAGACCCATCTATGTATTCAGTTTCTCTTAAAATGCCAACCTTCTTGAAACCAATCTTTTCATACACATGGATTGACCGTTCATTATCTTCCATTGTATCGAGATAGATGCTGTTTAATCCAAGTATATTGAATCCAATCCATAGCGTAACAAGTGTCGCGTCAGTTCCATACCCTTTTCCTCGCTTACTAGGGTCATATATTGATATACCAATTTCTGCACGATTATGTGGTAGTCGGACATCTTCAAAACGAGCGATTCCTAAGAACTCACCAATCCTTCTCTCCTCTATAGCCATCAGTAGGTGTCCATCTTTCCAAGGGTCCCATTTGGCAACTTGCTCAATCCATTCTTCCATATATTCTCTGGACCTCACTAAGGGGGGACCCAAAAATCGTCTAAGCTCAAGTGTATTGTAAAACTTCGTGATATTTTCTAGATCGGATGTTTCAAGAGCTCGAAGACGAACAAGTTTTCCGGAATACATGATGTATTGTCTGTTTGGCGTTCCTGATAAACATGATTTCTAACCTAACAAATCATTCCGGAATCCTTAACATTTGAATGATATTCAATCTATGGACATCTCATCGAGGTGAGTTTTGGATGGAAAGTTCGTTGAAAACACCAATTGGTATACTACGGGTATTGATTGTAATTGCAGTTCTGATCACAACTCTTCTTCTCGTTGTTATTGTTGGTGAACCCAAGCCAAATTGGATCTTTCTTTCAGGCTCAGCAATGATTGTTGTCATAGCTTTGGTTAATTTCGTGGACAAAAGAGGGGATGCAAATTGGTCACGATTTGTCCTTTTCATGTTCATTGCAATGTTTATCTGTTTCATTGGAGACCTTCTCATGGCCGAAGTATTCTACATAATTCCAGAAGAGAGTCTTATCAACGGAATCTTGATGTTTACACTAGGACATGTATTCTATTTGTTGGCTCTCAAAGACCGTTCACCTTTGATTCTTCGTAATGAAAAACCTAGGTTAATAACAAGAAACCTAGGTATTTGGGTCCTCTGCATTGTTGTTGTAATTATCTTGTTTGTCTTCACGATTTATGATCCAACAGATATGGTGATTAGTGCTGGGATATTTGGCTATGGACTTCTACTCATCTCAGTCGTAGCATTCAGTCTTTCAAAGAGATTTGATGAATTTCCTCAATTATTTAGTATCTGTCTATTTCTGGGATTTATCTTATTCTTCATATCTGACTACATCATAGGTTATAGATTGACACATCCAGGTTTTCTCAGCGATATGGAAGCTGTTGGTGTTACCTACCTTCTTGGTCAATTGTCAATTCACCTCTCATCTTTCTTTGGAGGTAACACGTGAGGTGGATAAAATGGAGCAAAAATCTGACATGGAAGAAGATATAACAATAGCGGGTCCAAAAATTTGTCTAAACTGTGGAGGTAGGAACCTGAATGGTCCGTACATATTGTTCGACGCGAACTTACAGGTCGATTGGAAGACCCATATCAAGCAGGTTGCTTTTGTCTGCCTTGATTGTGGTTACACAATGATAATATTCACACATCAAAATGAGATAAGAAAGATCATCAAGTGATGGTATTCATGTGTTGCCACTTATAAAATACTTAAATTCACAATTGTGAAGTCCTTGATATTCAAAATGAATTCTCGATGGAGAATATAGTAGTGGTTAAGACTCGTAGAATTAAGACAATTATGAAAGCAAAGCCAACCATCGAAGGTGCTGGGGTTCGACTTAAGCGTGTATTCGGCTACCATGAAAAAGAGCTAATGGATCCTTTTCTGCTGCTAGACCATTTTGGTTCAGAAAATCCCGACGACTATATGAAGGGGTTTCCATGGCACCCTCATCGAGGGATTGAAACAATCACCTATATGATTGAAGGTCAGGTGAAGCATGAGGATAGCCTAGGAAATAGTGGATCTATCGAATCTGGCGACTTACAATGGATGACTGCTGGAAGTGGAATAATCCACCAAGAGATGCCACATCGTTCTGATGATATTATGATGGGCTTTCAGCTATGGGCAAATCTTCCCAGCTCAAGCAAGATGATGCATCCAAGATATCAGGACATTAAATCATCAGAAATACCCGAGATTGTCAGAGAAGATGGTTCGAGTGTGAGAATCATCTGTGGAAAATTGGATGGCACATGCGGACCAGTAAGTGAGATTGTAACGGATCCAGAATACATGGATGTGATTGTCCCTCCTAGCAAAGAATTTACTCATTCTGTGAAGAAAGGACACACAGTGTTTGTGTATGTATTCGAGGGTGAGGGATACTTTGATGAGAATATGGACAGACTCATCAAATCTGAGCATCTGGTACTGTTCGAGGATGGAGAACGAGTAGTTGCCAAAGCAAAAGATAAGCGGCTTCGATTCTTGTTAGTTTCAGGGATGCCAATTGGAGAACCTATCGCTTGGTACGGACCAATTGTTATGAACAATAGAGAAGAACTTGACTTAGCTTTTCGAGAATATCGTGAAGGTACATTCATCAAACATAGTTAATAGTTCTGACAGATTGTCTTAACAGTCCTCCATTAGTATGCGATGCCTTTAACTCATTTATTACCAGTATTGTTTTGAGTAAAATGGTCTTCGCACGGTTGTTAACAGATAAAGAGCTCCAGATGTTACTCCAAATGCAGGAATTCGTCAGGGAAGCACATGCAGTAAGTGACAGTCATGACTACTCCCACGTTTTTACAGTCTGTCGTTATACCATTGAGATAGCTAAAAACATAGAGGAGAAAGTAGATCCCTTCATCTGCTTCGCTGGAGCCTTACTGCATGATATTGGAAAGACAAATCGTGCTTTTGATCATATACATGGTCTTCTTGGCGGCACCTTAGCTGAAGAATATCTTGATGGGCTTCAGGTTAACCCAAAAATTCGTGATGCAGTAGCTCGAGTGGTAATAAGACATACCCCAACATCAAAGATTCCTCCAGTTACAACAGAAGAGAGAATTGTATACGATGCGGATACACTGGATCGACTCGGTTTAATGGGACTTCTAAGAGGGTTTGTTGGGAAAACAGGAAGCATGGAGAATATTCTGACAAAATATATGGAAAAACGCAAGTTTGATTATGCAAAGCTGAACTTTGATTATAGTAGAAAATTAGGCGACAATTTGCACCACGAGCTTCTTGAATTCCTACTAATTATCGAAGACCGTTTACAATCGCGGATGGCATCGATTAGGCATTTATTCGACCAAGAGGGACTCGTAAAGACCTCGTAAAATAAGTTATCTGAAAAAAACTAAGAGTGGAGAATGTCTATGACTAGCTTCAAAAATTTAACAAGAAGTCAAATGTTGGAGAGAGCGAAGGATCATATTTTCTCAAGTGGTTTACAGGATTCTGCAAATGCTTTGTGTGTTACAAACATGAAATATGGACTTGCTAAGTTTCATTGGGTGCAAAATCAACACTCACTAGAACCTGATGCTACTTTTGTTAGTGCACCAGATGCGACTGTCACTCGTAACGTTCGAAGGTGGCAAAGTGGGCTTGGTTATGGTGGAAAGTTATCCTGGGGGGATGGAAAGCAAAAGTTAGTGTTTCTAGATGCTATGCCTAATGCCTGTGGGATGCTTGTGGGGGGATTGGAAACATTACCCCCTATGCACGCGCTTATTGAAAATATCAGTACTGTTCTTAGTACAGATGAAATCATTGATGGAATTCCAATAGAGTGGGATTTTGCAGTCAGCAACCACTTCATCGACTTATTTAGATACAAACCAGTGGATAATTCTGCAGACTCTGAATACGACTATGTTTTCATCATACATGGTTCAGTACCGGAACTTAAAGGAGACAATGATACTAAATTTGGCTTTGGGTTATATCGCCACAGAAGTAAGAAACTAAATGATATGTCTGAAGAGATCGATACGCCTTTTGGAAAGACATGGGTTGTTATAGATGAGAATGCATCTGAGTACCTTCAATTGAATGACTTTGCTTGTGAACTTAGTATGAAGAAACGTTTGAAAGCTGCAGAAGCAATCTTTGGTGAATTCACAGAGATATGCAATCCAATACACCAAGGATTGAGAAATATGAATGAACATCTTCTTGGTTGTCAAGATATTCATGGCAAAGATAATGATGACCTTCTGCCAATTGCACTTCGAGCGGATTTACCAGCATATCTAGTTCGCGGTCATCCGAATTTCAATGAGGATATAATAGAGCATTTGGGTTTCACAAGGCGCGCTGAGAAACACAATGTAAAACATAGACTACTGAATACCAATATTTTACCTCATGGGGGAGGATATAAGTTTCAATCAATTCTTGGAATTGAACAAGTCATTGAAGCGAGCAACGGGACACGTTATTATATTACTGACATGGCAACCGGTCATGAATCAAGAAAGGTCTTTTCAAATCCACGGGAGTTGGAATATACATATAGGGGCAGAGAAGTTGTAAGACGCACTCTGGACCTCCAAATGTGTGAAATAGTGGCGAGGTTAATGCCTCGAACAGTTCTCAAAATCTGAATCTGTTTGAAAAAGTACGAAACGAAGGTCATATATAGTCGAAAATTCGCGGCGCGGGAGTGTGTATGGCCCATAATTGAGGGGCACTATACCGTTTGGATTTACGGTGAATACTATGAGAGATCCCACAGGTTGGATGAGAGACGAGTATAATAAACTAGTAGAACAGAATTTTGACTGGAAAATCAGGGAGTTACAAGGTCCTTCAACCCCTCGTGCAAAGATTGATGGGAAGGAGGTAATCATGCTTTGCAGCAACAACTACCTCAACCTGAGTAACCATCCTAAGATGAAAGAAGCCGCTCTTCAAGCCATCAAGACCCATGGTGTTGGTTCAGGCTCAGTCAGAGCTATCGCAGGAACCATGGATTTACATTTGGAGCTTGAACGAAGACTAGCCAAGTTCAAGGGTGCTGAATCCTCACTGACCTACAGCGCAGGTTTCACTACCAATGAAGGATTAATCCCACAACTTGTCGACAAAGGGGATGCCATCATCTCAGATGAGTTGAATCATGGAAGCATTATCGATGGTGTTCGTCTGACAAAGGCGACACGTTTTGTGTACAAGCACAATGATGTTGCAGACCTAGAGAGGGTATTGACGGAAGCCGAGAAAGAAAACCCAGTGAAGATGCTCGTTATCACCGATGGAGTGTTCAGCATGGATGGAGATATCGCACCTCTGGATGGCATTGTGAAGGCTGCTAAACCACACGGAGCAATGATTTATGTCGATGATGCCCACGGCGAAGCTGTCCTTGGAAAGGGAGGCCGTGGAATTGTTTCACACTTCAACCTCTCCCACAAGGATGTCCATTTCGAGATGGGGACATTCTCAAAGGCGTTTGGGGTCATGGGTGGTCACGTATCAGGAAGTCGCGACATGGTGAACTATGCATTGAACAAGAGTCGATCCTGGCTCCTCAGTGCCTCACACCCACCTGCGACCGCAGCTGCGTGTATAGCGGCTATCGATGTCCTCGAAACCGAGGAGGAACATGTCAAGACACTTTGGGATAACCGTGAGTACTTCATCAAAGGTCTCCAGCAGATGGGCTTTGACACAGGTAACAGCCAGACACCCATCATTCCTGCAATGTGCGGCGAGAGTTCAAAGGCAGTCGCACTGAGCGATGGTCTCTACAAGGAGGGAATCCTTGCTCTACCAATCGTGTTCCCGATGGTTGCACGTGACAAGGCTCGGATTCGAAACATGATGAACTCTGGTCTGACCAAGGACCAGCTCGACCAAGCTCTAGCAGCATATGAGAAGGTCGGAAAGCAGGTCGGAATCATCTAGGATTCAGAAGTGGAGCATCTCAACCCTGAGGTGCGCCTCATCTCATTTCTTTGCTAAGGCTTATTTCTGAAGAAGGAGATATACTATATTATGTCGGACTTCGAGAAAGAAGCAACGCTGCGGAGTGTTTTACTCAAGGCTGCAAAGTCGGGAGAACGAATGAGATTCTATGGACCAGGAATGATGATTGTCGCAGAGGGACAAATTGCATTTGTTGGAGAAGATGTTGTCGGTATAAAGCATGGTAAAACAGAGGAGGCTGACGAGTTCGTCTGCATCGAATGCATCATCAAGGTTCAGACTCTGGGAGAGTACCGTCACTACTAGTGCATCCTCAACATTTGCAGAGTTAATCAAATTCCACCATAAACGAGGAGTATATAGAGCATCATCACAAAGACTGCAATCATTGCCACAGACTCTAGTGCGTTGATCTTTGAGTCATCTGTTATCATTATTCGCAGTATGAACATAGTTGGAAATGCGAACAATAACAAGACAACTGAATAGACATCTATAGGTAGTATATCGATTCCAAGAAGTAATGGGTCGATATATCCAATGATACCTGAGAATATCATTGTCAATCCAAAGATGACGAAAAAGACTTGGACAATACCTCCAAATGCGTTGGAGAGGGCAATTTCGAGCTCGTTCTTTCTATGACTACTTGCTACGATGATATATTCAGGTGTGCCACCAAAGATTACCAAGAGTAATGCTGCGTGTATAATTGGTAGACCTATCTCATTGATAGCAAAGTGTGCAAAAGAGGAGAGCGCCTCCCCTCCTAACAGTGCACCGATGGATGCTAAAATAACGAAAACAATGACTGTCTGTTTAGGCATGACCTCGTGCTCTGTTTCACAAGCAAGGTAGGGATCTTCAGATGTCGGATCACACCGACCGTAGTACTTCGTGATTCGATACAAATACGCAATGAATACTACAACCAAGCATATACCGAAGAGTATCAACTCTCCAGCATCAAGATACTGTCGAATTTCACCACCAGTTGGTGTGACTGGAAATAAGTGTACAAGCATCATAGAAAGACCCACGGACAGTGAAATCACTGCTCCCATTGCGAGCAAGTCTGAGCCCACCCACATGATAGCTGCAGGTAGTTCATAGTTGCCATGGTCATCTTTTGGAAGAATGAGTGTGTAGAGTGCAAACACAAGAGAGTTCATGAATATAGTTGCTAGGGCGAGAATCCAAGCCATTTCATACTGCCCAGCCAGAATTAGGAAGAGAAGCACACAGAGCTCAGGAATTGTGCTCGCAATACTCGCATAGATTCCAGAAACATAATCTGTAAGGTGCATATTATGTGCGATTCCTTCTACTGACAGAACGAATGCTTCGCAAGCTCCAGCAATTAGTAAAATGCCTCCTAACAATTCAAGGTAGGGTACGATATTTTCAGGAATTAGGTGTATCCCAAGAAAATCTAGGAGTAAAATAGGGACTACAATCGCCAGTCCAATAATATATGACCATTGCCAGAGATGTATTTTCACCATTCTAGCACCTCCTCTGAAGCTGGGAAGTCACATAATTAAACTTCTCCTATATGGATGACGAATTATCAAATGTCTTCAGCAAGAACCTTTCGGATTATTGTTGTTGCAGTTCGCCCTATTACCGTGAGCACTATCTGTACTAATAGCGCAATGAGAAAAATGCCAACTGACAGAGAGATTCCAAAGAAGCTAAGGGATGTTGCAGCCTGTACTGCAAGGAAATATACCCAAACAAGATAGTACCCATAAATGCCCAATATTAGGATGAAACCAACTGCAAGCCCATAAATGATGACTACTGTCTTCACTCCAGGTCTATTGAGATCGACCTCGCCAACACCCTCTGCAATCACTATCCGACCTATCCGACGGTTGAATCGTATGAAGAAGCCTATCGCACCTAGGAAAATGAAAAGAGTAAGCATAGCGCCAACTAATAAAAGAAAAATCGCGACATCAGGCTCGATGATAGCAACATAACCCCTTAGAAAGTATGCAGTTGTGGAACCGAGTAACATTATTGCTGATACAATCTCAGCAACAAGAGTTATTGTGGCGGTTCCTCTGAACATTGATCCTACATCAAGAAGCTCTTCATCATCAGACAGTGTTGTTCCCTCCGATTCCGTGCATATTTTCCTAGTTGTGAGCTCTCATATAGACTTGTTGTCTTGAGTGAGAAAGCTCAATAAGAAGCATACCTTTGACTAGATGGCGATGATACGATGACAAACTACTTGCACGATATTCCACCAGGTCCAGACCCACCCAGTGAGATCTATGTTATTGTCGAACTAACGAGAGCAAGTAAGAACAAGTATGAGTATGATGCGAAACTCAACCTCTTTAAACTGGACAGAGTGCTCTACACTTTTGCTCCATTTGATTATGGATTTATCCCACAAACATTGGACCATGATGGAGACCCTCTTGATGTAGTTCTTCTAATCTCTGAACCGACTTTTACTTCGTGTGTAGTTCACGCGAGACCAATAGGTATCATGGAAATGGATGACGCTGGTAAGATAGATGACAAAATAATTGCAGTTCCAATGAATGAACCATACTATCGAGATGTGAAGAGCATCATTGACCTCCCACGGAGCAGGATGGATGAACTTCAGCACTTCTATGCAACATACAAAATCCAGGAAGGTGGTCACACAGAGATAAAGAAATTCCGAGAGCTGAGTGACACGTTTCAGACCATAAAACGTTGCATAGATGACTACAAGAAGGGAAAGTCTTCCTAGATTACCCCAGGATTTTCAATAGAATGACCAGAAGCAGCTAAGAGTGGATCTCTCATGACAGAGCTAGTCTTTTGTAAAGCAATTGTCTTTGACTTTGATGGAACATTGGCTGACAGTATGCCTTTCCTTCAGAAGATTGGTGTAGAGATCATGATGAATCATTTCGGTGTTTCGAAGGATGATGCTACAGAGAAGTATGTCAGTACAACAGGCCTTCCCTATGAACATCAAATCAAAATGAATTTCCTAGATGACCCAAGGAATGAGGAAGCTATCAAAGAGTTTGAGCAGTTGAAGATTGAGCGAATCTATGAACAAGAACTGTTTCCTGATGCAGAGTTAACAGTAAGAGAACTCACTAGGCGTGGATTTGATGTATTTGTATCATCATCCACCTTTCAGCCAACCATTGAAGAGTACTTCAGGAGAAGAGGTATTCTCGAACTGTTCAAGGCTATAGTTGGATATAAACCCGGGTTCGAAAAAGGGGCGGACCATTTAAAACACATTAGCTCCAAGTACAACATTGATTTTGGTGACATGCTGTTTGTAGGGGATTCTTTGAAAGACTATGAGCGGTCTAAGGATTTCTGCCAATTCATTGGTGTGGTTGGCTTGTTCGATTTTCAAGATTTCAGGAAAGCTGGTCATGATGGTCAGATGGTCGAGAGATTGTCAGACATACTTGAGATAGTAGAATCTGATTATGTGGAATTTCCCTATGATGATTGAAATCCCCGAACATCAGAAAATCACTTTTTCTTATCATGAAGGTTGAGTGGTTGATTGTTCTAATCTCTTCATTTCTCGCCTTCCCCAAGTGGATATTGGCCAGATGAGAATCAGTAACATGATGGATATTATTGGTATGGGAATCCAACTCACCAGAGTATACGTGAGTTTAGCAAATTGTAACTCAGCAAGTGTGGACAATATCAACCAACCCGGCAAGATTCCAACTATTGATAATACAATCCACAATAATGATGTGCTAATCCTTATCTCACTGATCACGTATTGATATGCCTTCCAAATTGCAAACAGTGACAGTAACATTGATGGAAAACTCACGCACAACCAAGCTGTCACGCGATATGTTGAACTCACAAGAGCAAGACCACCAAATGCAACAAAGGGTATAATAGCCCAGACAATCACTAGGATGAAATTCAGTAGGTTACGAGATTTCACTCTAATTTCATGGACGATTGCTGCAGTAAACCAATAGTATGATACTACAAAAAGAAGGAGTGTCAAACCAGCACCAGCTGGATTGAAAGAAGCTGCAAAAGTGTTAACAAATCCAGCTAGAGGGTTATCGAAAAAGATGCCTTCAAGACGGTATGCAGAAACATAGTAATCGTATCTATACTCAAAACCAAGGACTGTTGGGATAGCAAGTACTAGCATAGCCAATATTCGAAATACAAGTCTTACTATCAGTGTTGGTTCTTGAAAGGGGACTTCCTTACCTTCAAGTTCCTTTGGCCTTGTAACTTCGTCAGTCTCTTGCATTAATGATATTTCAAAATCATGTTTCAATTGGTTTTCAAGTATACCGTATCTATATTTTCCACTAGTCCACAATATCATAATAACGAGAGCCCAGATAAGGGGGATTGAAAATAGAACATAGTTAAGGTAACTCAACACCATGATAGAGGAATAGAAGATATTCGGAAGGTCATACCCCAGCATCAAGATGAATAGGAACGGGCTAAAGAGTATGAGTATTGCTTCCATATCATAGTCAACAGTGCTAGGTGTCGAATACCGAAACATCACTAAGAGTAGAGGTATCCAGAACAGGAAGAGTGATGCGACTGCCCATGCAAATCCATTAGCAGGTAGAACAACAAGGGAGGTTTCACCTCCAATCGAAGCCAAGACAAGTGGAAAGGGACCCAACGCGTGCATAGTGACCTGTTTGTTGACGCCATATCCAAATCCAACGTTTCGCACGCTTGAAAACCAGGGAAGTACAGCAATCGCGAGAAGAATGACTGCAGGAATCAATCGCTTGTCACGCCACAAAGTTCGAGGTTTTAGATCATTGAAGTAGAATCCTAATCGTAACACTGTAGCGAAGAAACCCAATACTGCGAGAACAATTCTTATGAAGTCGTGAGGTGTGACGACAATGTTGGATACACGGAGGTATGGCATCTCAACATCGAGGTGTACATGGTTTGTTGAATTATACTCAAACTGAATCTCTGCGCGGACATCCTCATAATGATCGATGTGCCGGGAAAGGAATTCGGGGGTCGCAAGTTCAAAATATAATCTAGTTTCATATGAGAATCCAGGTATGTAAAGGAATTCAGGAGGTGCTGATTCAAAGAACAATTCACGGTATACCCAATCGGAGTAATGATCTATTGTGAGCTTGACTAATGGTATATCTGTGTTGGTTGAAATATCCAAGCGAACAGCTTGCATTCGAACAATGATATAGGTTGCTTCGTCTGCAACAGCTCTTATGTTGAATTCTTGATAGTGTCCCCGATAGCCCCATCCAGCACTGCAGCTATAGTTACCTGGTTTCATATAATATGTTTGATTGACTATACATGGATACGTCTCGGTACTATAGCTGCTGTTTTCACCCTCTATTTCCAGATTAGGTCTATAATAGTAATACATTTGTTTTGTGTATTCATTCTTAAAGAGACTGAATCCATCAGTCGATTGAAAGTCGATGGTGACAGGACACACTGGTTCTGAGTATTGAGTATGCACCACAAGTGCTGCAAGTACATTCCCCGTTGTATCAATGGACACGTGGATATCCTCTAACCATATTGTTGTTGTAGATGGAACTATACCAGTAATGTTGGGATTGAAACTGAATGTTTCAGCATCAGTACCTATCGAAAGATACATTTCTTCCTCTAAATCTTCTACCCTCATTCTATAATTGACAACTGTATCATTTGACTCAGCTCTAAGAGTTAGATCTAATCTAATCCAACTAAGACTCTCAAAGGGGACTCTGAAGAATATTGCATCTCTAAATGAATGATTGAAGATGACAGCAGCGGTGACAGAGGGTTCAACCACGTTTGTAATCGTATAGTTAGTTTCTTGAGGAATTGCAGACCCATAGGTGACATCTACTGTCCCTGTTGGACGGAGTAAGGTATTCTCGAACACATGGTTCGAACTGATAAAGAGGAACAATAGTAATATGATCAAATAATCGATTCTTGGTCTTTTAACCAGCCAGTTGGCGAAACTCATCTCCCATTTCCCGTCACATGCTAAATCGACAAGGGATATAGACCTTATCATTCTTAGATTTCGAATAGGTGCATTGGAACACAAGAGGATTCGTATCACAATTAGACACTGCTATGCAAGTAGAAAACTGATATGGAGAAGATTTAACCAAAAATCACAGTTGTTTGTATTGGAATTCTATTGATAGCTAAATATCAACCAGTTTATTGTGAAACAAATGTAGCAAACATCATAGACCTGTAGATTGGCGAATCATTCACTAATGATTCAGCAGTGATCATGCTACAGGCAGATGTGAAGATACGTATATTATACAGCGAGTCCGATGGAATTCATGGAAACGTAATAAGGAAATATGGTATTGTTTCAGAAGTAACACAAAATGTTTCTCTTACTTTCGTCTATCCACAACATTGGTGAAGAGGACCGGTTGACCAAGAGATTGGGTGGGTAGTTACTCTGAGTGCAACTCCATTATCATATAGTATAGTATCTTGGGAGAATCTGATCTATTTTGGATTTGAAAATAACACTACCAGTTTTGGTGGAACATGGGTTGAGGACACAGATCTCAGTCTTTTCTCAGCCCGGATGCGTTCAGATGAACTTAATGTCATAACCATCAAAACTGAAGTTTTGCAATTGCAATATGGGGAAGGATTATCATTTCATTAAATCATTGGATCAGCCAGTACTTTTCAGAATGAAACTCACGTAACTATTAAAATGCATGTCATGGAAGAAAGGGAATTCTTACGAAAATCATTTCATCCAAATGAATCTCTAACGATCACGACAAATACTACAGGAACAACTACTCTGTGGGACTTTCCTATCGACTCAGATTTTGAGATAAACAGCATCGACTTCTCTGGAGAATTCTTTGAATACTCTGATTGGACTGATTAATCTGACCCTCCAATAATAATCGATGTGCTGTTAATTGTTGGAGGTATTATCATAGCTGTGGTCATTACTGCTTATGTCAAACTGAGAACTGGAAGCTACTAAGATTCTGCTTCAATTGCAACCGCAGGACCTTGACCTTTGACCTTGTTCATCCGCTCGAGAATCCCACGAATGTGAGGAGCATACTGATCAGGAACTGTAACTATATTTTCAGATGGAAGATTCTCAAGGACATCTAATAACTTCTCGAGAGTGTGCTTCTTCATCTGTCGACAAACTGCACCTTCGTACATGGGGATGATTTTCTTGTCAGGATGGTGTTTTTGTAGCTGGTGGAGCAATCCCATCTCTGTGGCAATTATGAACACCTTCGCATCTGACTCTGCAACAGTGCGAACCATCATTCCGGTTGACCCTACCAAATCAGCTGCTTCCTGAACTTCAATAAGGCATTCAGGATGCGCAATGGCAACAGCATCAGGGTACTTCTCTTTAAGTTCAATCAGCATGTTGAGATCAAACATATTGTGGACATAACAATGACCTCTCTGATCGATGTCAATTATTTCTACATTTGTGTGAGATCTGACATATTCTGCAAGATTCGCATCAGGCCCGAAAATAACTCGATCAACTCCAAGAGATTCAACGACCTCAACAGCACTACCAGATGTGCAGATATAATCAGCCTCTGATTTAGCCTCTGCAGTAGTGTTTACATAGACAACGACTGGTACACCAGGGTACTCCCTTTTCTTCTGGCGAATTTTCTCTGCATCAATATAACTAGCAAGTGGGCATAAAGCGTTAGGGTCAGGGATGTAAACTGGGACATCAGGTGATAGAATGGCAGCCATCTCAGCCATGAACTTTACGCCTGCGAAGATAATCATTTCATACCCGTGGACTTCAGCAGATTTTCGAGCCAGTTGCAGGGAGTCACCTACAAAATCAGCAATTTCTTGAATCTCGATGATTTGATAATTATGAGCAAGAATGAGTGCCTTGCGCTCCTTCTTCAGTTTGAGGATTTTCTCTTGGAGGTCTTTGCAGTCGTTCGTCATTGAATGCACCACATGGAAGCTCTTCGTCAACGCTTTTAATAAAATTCCAATCGGCAACGATTGACAACCGTCTTATGAGATGGCAACTTTTGCCTATCGTTCAGTGTAATTTAAGTGCACATTAGACTTCATAGAGAATTCGAGCTAGAAG
>SMTZ1_10002413_pt1 | contig 64372 bp, 72 predicted proteins | sample DeeMarSWOR136_30_FD_25667 | JGI IMG/M metagenome (IMG submission 25667) | reverse complement strand
CGATACAAACAACAAGAAAGTTAGCCTAGCCAAGTTTTAATAGTGAAGCTTGGAATATACAGATTGGATGTGCGTTCTGAAGAATGGTTAATGTAAGAGTTTTTGTGAAAAACATTTCCGCTGAGAGTTTCTGGGAGATCGGGAAGCCTATTCCGCCTGTTCAGATAGCCACCAATCTTAACGTAGTTGGAATCAACAAGAAAGGTGAACTGCTGGAGGTTCCTTTCGTTTTTACCATAAACTATAATCCGGGAGTGGCTCAGATCAGCTTGAAGGGAAAGAGTCACGTGAAGGGGTCAAAGGATGAGCTTGAGCGGATTCTTAAGGAGCACAAAGAAAAGAAGCCTCCCCCATCTGTTGTCCTCCAATCTATATCTAATGTCGTTTTCTTGGAGTCGGTGCTCATCTGTCGAAGCCTAAACATTCCTCCGCCTATTCCGCTCCCAAAAATTTCTGCTGCCCCAAAACAGAAACGGTCTGAACCAACCTACAGAGCCTAAGCTACCCATCTTTCGATTTTCAGCAAAAATAGTGAATTAGGTATGTTTCTGCCCTTGTTACGTTCTATTTCAGGGGCACATACATAGATGACCTTGACGCGCCGATACCTGGAGATCCATGTCTCACGGGTTTGTTGGTGATGGCGAACTCTCCCAGGTAGTATCCAATCATTTCTGGCAGTATCTCCACTGACGTGAACTCTTTTCCGTTGTGGATTAGGAGGGTGGTGCCTACCATTTCTGGGAGGACTATCATGTTGCGGGCATGGGTTTTGGTGACTGCTGTTTGTCCTTCGCTTTGGCTTTTTTTTGCTCTTCTGATGTTTTCTAGGAGTGTCCTCTGTTCTGTGTTGAGTCCCCGTTGTAGGCTTCGACATGCCTTGCAGTTCCTCTATGGTGTGTCCGCGATAGGTGAACTCTTTTTTGGGCATTTTCTGCTCACTCATCCCCTTTTGCGTAACTGGATGTATTAAACATTTCTAACCGTGCTCATTTAGAGCATGAGTGGTTGTGGGGGCAGATTTCAGGCTCTTTGTCACCGAATTGCTGTCATGAAAAGTTCGTTTTGCCTAAGAATGGAATAACGAAAAACCGCTAAAAACAAAATGAAGTATGTGCTTGGTTTTCCAGAAAAAATACTGTTTTCAACATAGCACTGTTATTAGGCTCCCAATATGATTGGACAGCTTATTTATTGTGTGCTTTAATCTTGGTCAAGATACGCTTTCTGCACTCTAACGACGCCGGCACTATCCTTTGCTTGGGCGTAGCCTTCTAGAAGCTGCTTGTTTAAGGTGACGAATTGGGGTCCCCACTTAAATTTGGATAACAGTTCTGTTGCTTGTTCACGGAAATCGGCGATGTAGAGAGCCGCAGCCAACGCCTCCACTGTGCTGAGTTTGGTTGGTTTTCCATAATTTACTGGATTCGCCGCCACCAAGTAGGGCAAGCAACGGGAAATCCAATTGGAGGACAGGTCAAAAACTTCTTTTGCGTGTACCCAGCTGCAGTCCAATGCGGCTAAGCCTCTCTGTTTTAGTTGTTCTTGGTCTGCGGGAGAGAAAGCTTTCGGTGTGAAAGGGTTCAGGATGATTGCTCCTCGGGGCAGCTCTCTGACTTTGTGAACCACCCGCACTAGGTTGTGGCGTTTAAGCTTCAGTGCGCTGCATTTTTTGGGGTCGCACTGCTTAGCATGATAAACGGTGACTGAAACGGGGCTATGGCTGATTCCTCCGCACCTCCAGATGGCACATGGGATCGTTCATGACTTTGGGGATGTACTCAAGAAGGTCCGTGGGAATCATGTGGTAGCCCTTTTCGGCTGCCACGAAATCTCCTGCTGCTCCGTTGATGAACGCGCCTGCCGCCGCAGCCCTGAACGAATCCACCCCCATAGCCAGCAAGCCTCCAACGATGCCGGAGAGAACGTCCCCTGTTCCCCCCACGGTCATTCCCGGGTTTCCGGTGAAATTAAATTTAGTTTGCTCTCCGTCTGAGATGACGTCAACAGGTCCCTTCAGCAGTATGGTTGCTCCAAGTTTTCGCGCACTCTTTTGAACCTTTTCCGCCCTTCCCTCCACATTGTCTGGCAGTTTGTTTCCAGTCAGAATCTCGTATTCTCTGGCGTGGGGAGTCAAAACCATGGGCAACTCAACCTTCCGTTTGAATTCTGCGAAGGCTTTAAGCCCGTCAGCATCCAAAAGCAGCGGCGTCCCCTTCTCCTCTAGCTGTTCAATGATTTGTTGGGTAGCCTCCTTGGTTTCGCTGTGCAGCCCCAAACCAGGACCCAAAACCACCACCGTCGCCAACTCCAGCTGCTCCTCAAGTGAGAACAGGTTACCTGAGTTCAGGTGCTTCCCCTTCAGTTTTATTGTTATCAGCGCTGGGGACATGGAGGAGATTGCGGTTGCAGTTTTTTCTGGAGCAGCCACGGTGACAATGTCAACTCCGGTGCGAAGAGCAGCCATTGCAGATAATGCCGGAGCACCCGAAAAAACATCGCTTCCTCCGATTACAAGGAGCCTGCCGAAGGTTCCCTTGTGCGCTTCTGGACGGCGAGGCTTAACAGCCAATTTCACGTCTCCGGGACCAGTAAACCGTTCAAGCTCGGATGGTAAACCTATATTCTTTACCACAATTTCGCCGCTGTGTTCTTTGGCCCTGACGAGTCCCGGCTTCGCCTTGTAAAAGGTGACTGTGAGGTTCGCCTTTACAGCGGTGCCCAAAACCTCGCCTGAATCAGAGTCTATTCCCGTGGGAACGTCCACGGCGACGCGGAATGCGTCTGTCGAGTTGATTTTTTCCACTAACTGCACGATTGGGGGGCGCAGTTTTCCCTTCAAGCCTATCCCCAGCAGAGCATCCACTATAACGTCTGCTTTAACTTCTGGAATAAGCGCGGAATCTTTAACCTCTGTTAGGGGGATAATGTTTCTGAGGGGCTGCAGGGCAACCCAGTTTTTCTTGGCTGATTCGCTGGTAATGTCTGAGGCTTTTCCTGCAAGTATCACCTCAACCTTGAAGCCTAGGCAGGTGAGGTAACGTGCCGCAACGAAGCCGTCGCCTCCGTTGCCTCCTGAACCACAAAAAATCGCCACCCGCGCTTTCTTTGGTTGAAACCGTGCCGCAATCTCCTCTGCAACATTTCTTCCAGCAGTCTCCATAAGCTGCAGCAGTGAGACTCCGTAGTATTCGGCGTTTGTTTCCAGGGCGCGCATTTCTGGAGTGGTTATTGTTTCAGTCACCATTCTCGTGAACCCCACATATACTACAGGCTACAGTGTTTTGGGTTTTATGGCTCTTTCTCTCTTTTCAGAAAAACAGAATTGGCTATTGTTTGTGGGGTAGAGTGCGTTTAACTATTTTCTGGTTTGGCTTGGGTTTCTACCCAGCTAAATTTTTTGTGCAGCGCCTTCTGGTAGTATTTTTTCCAGTCATACCCCACCTTTTTGCCCCACTCGTAGTAGATTCTGGGGTCAATGTAGCTCTTCAGGGAAGTTGAAAGATTGTAGTCCCGGGTTTCCTCCTGAGTCGTTATGTCTAGCCTCAGCTTCTCCAAGGCTGCAGTATCTCGCTGCTTCCTGTTCTCCAAGCGTTGCTTCTGCTTATTCATCAGCTCCTTATGCTTGGCCTTCAACTCTTTGATGCGCTGTTTCGTACGTTCTATAACTTCCCGTTTGCTCTTAGCCCGTTTCGCCAAGGACTCAACCGATTTACCCTCCTTCTGCCGCTCCTCTAGCTGCATCTTAATCGTCTCCAGCTTCTCCACAGCCGCGCCCAGGTTTTCCTCCTGCCTTTTCAGCTGCAACCGATACCTTTTGTCCTGTTCCTCCGCTTTTGTCTTGATTTTAGCCTGCGCCTTCTTCGCCCGCTCATTAAGAACCTTAACTCGCTCCCTCTTCTTTTCTAAGGAAGCAGCCCACCTCTTCGGGATTGTGCGCTTATGGTTGCAAACTTTGGCGGCTTCAAGATTTGCCATCTTCGCCACATACTTCTTGACGTATTCTGGTTCTTCGGATTCAACAGGGGTCTTGTCCAGCTTCGTTTGCACAGCATCAGAAGCGTAAAGTGTGCGGAAAACCTTCGCTGAGAGCCCAGTCATCACTTCGTCCAGAAACTCGCTCACGTTGCTGGAACCCACTCCATTGAAGAGCGCGGATTCCGAGTTCGAAGAGAATTCTTTGAGGTTTTCGATTACTTTGTCAGGGAGTTTGGTGGTGAAAATGTGGGGCACGCTGTCTTTTCCCAAGAAGTTGAATGATACTGTGCCGTCGCCGTTGATTTGGATATGCTCCTTTCTGAGGGTTGAGGCGCCCACCGTGTCTGCCTCGTCAGGGTCTTTTTCGTCGCCAACCCTGATCTTCAGCTTGTCAATAAGGTAACAGACGGTTGCAGTTTTTCTGCGCTTCAGGTCCTCGGATTCAAGATTTCGTTGAATGTGCCTTTTGACGCGGGAAAGATTTTGTTGAAACTCTTTTGCCTTGTCAAACTTCTCAATCTCTTTCTGCTGTTTAAAACTGCATGAATCAGAAAACCAGACATACTTCATTTTGCCGCTGAGCCTATCCTGCCAACGGGCAATCCAGATGGCTTCAGGCTCCCACACAATCTCCTTCCAGTCACCCTCTGGCTTCGGCGCGTCAGGCGAAAGATTCAAAATAATGTCCTCTTTAGAGGGACCTTCTTTCCAGCTTCCCCGCAACGGATGTTTTCCGCGTCCCATGAAGATGGAGCTGGGCTCTGCAACGTAGTTGGCTAACTCCATTCGTTCACCGTCAACAGAAGCATACCCATATTTCTCTTTGTTAGCCTCTCTAGCCTCTTTTCTTTCCGCCGCCAACCGTTTCTTTTCTTCTCGTGGAAGATTGTTTTTGTATTCCCGTTCCTCTTCGACGAGAGCAACTATTTCTGAGTAGTCAACGTCTCCGGGTCTTTGAGAAGTCCTTGTGAAAGTTCTTGGCGAAGACTTTATCCTCAACGTAGGGCGTTCCAGCCTTTTTTGCCCACGCTACCGCCATCTCTTCTTGTTCAGTTGTTAGCCTAATCTCCTTTCCCTTTACCTTGACTGTGAGTCCCTTTCCTTCGTATCGGGGTGGAACTAGGACGCCGTTGTGGTGAAGCGTTTCCATTCTGGTTTCTCCGCCTACTTAGTTTCTTTATACGGGAAATGAGAAAACTTAAAGGTTCTTATTTTCAACTCTACGTTTACCTGCGCAGAGAGCAAGATTTAATGCTTTAGCCAGATGTTAACGTGAAACTTGTTGGTGAAACCGTGGATATGACTGCTCTTCAGAAGATACGGAGCGTTGCTGATTACCAGTTCGGAAAAGATGCAGGAAAAAAACTCTTCCCAGACGAGGTTAGAATTGTGTACTCAAAAAACACGGGAAAAATACGGCATATACACCTGAAGAAAGAACTGCTGGCTACTCTCCGACCCACAACGGGACTCTTTGTTTTAACCCTTGCCGGAGCCAAACGGTTGGTACGTGAAGTGAAGCCTATGCGGTGTTGGGTTAGAGTTCATGACGATTCTGAGCCCTTCGTGTCGAAAGGAAGAAGTGCCTTTGCCAAACATGTGATGGATGCTGACGATGAGATAAGACCCAACGAGGAGGTAATAGTCATCAACAGAAAGGATGAGGTTTTGGCTGTTGGGCGTGCTCTACTGTCTGGAACGGAAATGAAAGAGTTCAATAGAGGAATGGCTGTGCGAGTTCGCCGAGGTGTGGCAGAAAAAAGTTAAGAAGACGATTGAGGGAGTATAAGAAGGGAACGGAAATGCGAAGAAAAATGAGTCCGAGAAACGCGAAGCGGATGATGCAGCGCATGGGCATGAACATGGGAGAGATGCCCGACGTAGAAGAAGTCATCTTCAAAACAGCCGACAAAGAAATCGTGGTTGAAAACGCTCAGGTTGCCGTCATTGAGATGCAGGGACAAAAAATCTTCCAAGTCACCGGACAAGTAAGCGAACGGGCTTTAGAAACGGCGGAAGCTAAGGTAGCTATTCCTGAAGAGGATGTGCAGCTTGTTGCGGACCAGACAGGAAAAAGCATGGAAGACGCTAAACGAGCCCTAGAAGCGAGCGACGGAGACCTCGCCAAGGCGATACTTCTTCTTCAAACAGGCGGCTAATCTAGTACTGGATGCCCTCTGTGGTCACCGTTTCTTCTGTGTGTTTCAGGTCTTTCACTTCAATGACGAAATCAGACCTGTCCATGAGCTTTTTCGGCGCGTATCTCCCGGTTAAAACAACATCTGTCTCCTCTGGGATACTGTCCAGAAACTCCAAAACTTCATTTACATCTAACATGCGGCAGTGGAGAGCCAAATTTATCTCGTCCAAAACCAGCAAATGAGGCTTCTGCTCTTCAACAACCTTCTTGGCGAATTCCAGCCCCTCTTTTGAGAGTCTACGGTCTTCTTCGCCCAAGTTGTCCAATCCAATCCACCCCTCTCTGCCGAACAGGTAAATCTCGTAGTACGGCTGAAGCTTCTCCCGTATCTTGTATTCGCCAGTGTTTTTCCACCACTTCAAAAACTGGATTATAACAACTTTGCGTTTGTGACCTACAGACCTGAGGGCTAAACCCAGCGCATTTACAGTTTTTCCTCCCCCAGTTCCAGTGTACAGGTATATGTAACCCATTCTTTTCACTCCCCACTTCAGTGCTCGGAAAGAACTTGAAATAAAAGATGTTGAACAGCCAATTTATGCTTACTGCCCCATCACCCCCCTATTGTTGAAGAAAGCTTTTACAATAGTTCAGTTTGTATATCAGTCATAGACTCTTCTGGCGAAAAGGAATGAACATCAAAATAGAAGCATTCGCTGACGAGTGGGGTCCAGAAAAGACACTGCAAGTCTACGACCCAAAAATGGGAATGAGGGGAGTTCTGGTCATAGACAACACGACGTTAGGTCCGGGAAAGGGTGGAATAAGAATGCTGCCCACAGTAACAACCGAGGAAGTTTTCCGGTTAGCCAGAACAATGACTTGGAAGTGTGCACTGGCAAAGATTCCGTTTGGAGGAGCCAAATCTGGTATAATCGCTGATCCGAAGCAGATGTCCGAAGAGAAGAAGATGGAGATAATACGTGCCTTCTCCAGAGCCTTGAAGAGGGTGTGCCCAAGCCTGTACGTGGCTGCGCCGGACATCAACACCGGAGAAAAAGAGATGGCTGCCTTCGCCCAAGAGAACGGTTCAATGAAGTCTGCCACAGGAAAGCCGGCTCACCTGTGCGTTAAGCCGGGCGTAAAGTGCGGCATCCCCCACGAGTATGGCTCCACAGCCTTGGGGGTGGTGCAGGCTGCGTTCACTGCGGCAAATTATGTTGAAGACTTGGATATTGACGATGCAACGGCTGCGGTGGAGGGCTTCGGGAACGTCGGCTCCTTCGTTGTTGAGTATCTGACCCAGATTGACGTGAAGGTTGTAGCGGTTTCTGATTCCAAAGGCTGCATCTACAACCCTGAGGGAATAGATTACGGGAAACTGTTGGATGTTAAGTCAGAAACAGGCTCGGTTATCAATTATCGTCCAGGCAGAATATTAGAGAACAGGGAGCTTTTCGAGTTGCCTGTGGACATTCTTGTTCCAGCCGCCCTCCCCGACGTTATCACCGAAGAGAATGTGGAGCGCGTCAAAGCGAAACTGGTGGTTGAGGCAGCCAATCTTCCTGTGCACCCTAGAATAGAGAAGGTTTTGGCTGATAGGGGCGTTTTTGTTGTTCCTGATATTCTGGCAAATGCGGGGGGAGTGATTTCTTCTTACGCTGAATACCGCGGATACAACCCTAAACGGATGCTGGAGCTGGTTCAACGAAAAATCAGGAGAACCACCGTAAAGGTTATAGAAACTGCCCTAAACAACGATGTTGGACTACGAGACGCGGCAATGAACATCGCAAAAGAAAGAATACAAAAAGCAAGCAAACGCTAGTTTCTGGATAAAAAGGGCTTATATTGTTAGTTTCGGAGTTTGTTATTGGTTTAACACTGGAAGTTGATGATTCATGATTTCATCTGGTAAGATTTGTTTGGAGCCTGTGGCTTTTGTCAAAACCGACGCAGTGGGCAAGGAAATTAGGGACAAAAACGTGGTTTCAAGGATAGTTTTTCGTGAGGACTTGACTGAGGCTTTGGAGGGTGTTGAAGAGTTTTCGCATCTGTTTGTTCTTTTTTGGTTGCATGAAATGTCAGATGAGGATAAGAGAGTTATGAAGGTTCGTCCTCGGGGAAGAAGCGACATGCCGCTGCTGGGAATCTTTGCAACTCGGACGCCTCACCGCCCGAACCCAATAGGGCTCACTCGGGTTAAACTCCTAAAGGCGGAGGGCAACGTGATCACTGTTCAGGGCTTAGACGCCTTCGACGGCACACCCGTACTGGACATAAAGCCCTTCGACGGCTGGGACACAACCGAAGACTTCAAGGTTCCCGAATGGTGGAAGAAACTAGAAAACGAAAGGAAAAACAAAAAAGAGTGAAAAAAGGGTTTTACTCTGCAGCTTTCACTTTTTTAGCAAACTCTCGTCCATACTCGTAGCATTTCTGCAGTTCAGTTTTGTCTGGAACCCACTTAACCGTCAACGCAGGAGCAACCAACTCCATGCCAGCGCCCTTCAGCGCCTTTTCTATAGTTGCAGTTGCTCCTCCTCCCCAGCCATATGAACCAAATGCAGCAGCAACCTTGTTTCGTGGTCTCAAGCCCTCCATCTCTCTGAGAAACGGTGACACGGTTGGCAAAATGCCATTGTTTATTGTTGCAGAGCCGACAAGCAGCCCTTTTATTTCAAGCAGCTCTCCGATGATGTCGCCTTCGTCACTAAAAGGAAGCCTATACAGCACAACCTCAACGCCTTCGCTGCTGATGCCCTCAAGCATAGCCTTAGCCATCTTCTCTGTGCTCTCCCACATCGTGTCATAGACAATCAGAACCTTCTTTTTCGCTTCTCCACTAGCCCACCTCAAATAAGCCTTAACTATCTTCATGGGGTCCTTGCGCCAGATTATGCCGTGGCTGGGCGCAATCATGTCAATTTTCAAGCCGAGCTTCTGAACCTCTTCAATCTTTCGTGTCACCAGCCCACTGAAAGGCCACAAAATGTTGGCGTAATACTTCGCCGCTTCCCACATCAGTATGTGCTGGTTCACCTCATCATCGAACCTTTTCGACGTTGCCAAATGCTGACCAAAAGCATCGTTAGGCAACAGAAGCGCGTCCTTCTCTATGTATGTGAACATGCTGTCTGGCCAGTGCAGCATGGGCGCTTCAAGGAAACTGAGAGTTCTATCGCCTAAACTTAATGTGTCACCTGTTTTTACCACCTGAAACTTCCAGTTGCCGAAGTAGTGTTTCTCCAGCCCTTTCTGGCAGTTGGCTGTTCCGATTACTGTTGCGTCGGGTGCGTGCTTCAGGATTTCTGCGATTGCTCCAGAGTGGTCTGATTCAACATGGTTTGCTATTATGTAGTCTATCTTCGAGGGGTCGATTATTTCTCTGATTCTCTCCATCATCTCTTCTGCGAAGGGATGCTGCACGGTGTCCACTAGGGCGACTTTCTTGTCTATGATTAGGTAGGCGTTGTATGTGGTTCCGCGGTGAGTTGAGTATGTGAAGCCGTGAAAGTGTCTGATGTTCCAGTCGACTGCTCCAACCCAGTAAAGGTTCTCCAAAACTTTAACCGGAGGCAAAACAATCCTCACCTACAAAATAATTGGTCAGCAAGCCCTATTAACCTTACCAATATTCTCAGCAAGAGCAGGTCATACACAAAAAATAGTTGTCCATACTGAAATTTCAGGTCAACTCAGACTGCAGCCACTGCGAAAGCCTAACCTTCCGAGTGTTAAAATAGCTATTAATATTTTATATACTAGTTTAGAACATTTCATTGGTTGTGAACAAAATGGCAATTCCCAGTTCAATTCTTGGTGGAATATTACTTTGGTTCCTCCGATCTTTCTTGACCTGCATCTTTTGTCTGCTGATTGGACTTGGAGGAATAGCCCTACTTGATAGAATAACAGTAAAAATACATGAATTTAAGGCCATACAGGGACATGCTGAGGCAACGGCTCTCTTCGTTAGCGGGTTTCTGATATTTGCAGGGCTCGTAGTACATGGTTCTATTCTGAATCCCATCTTCTTTGGGCAGCAAATACTAATCAGCTCTTTTATTAACATTCAAAGGTTTCTAGTTGTTTCCTTAAGCGTGTTGATTAGCCTCGTTTTTGGTTGGATCTTCTATCTGGTCTTTGCAAAAATTACGCCTTTCAATATAGACCTAGACGACATCAACAAGTCACCGACGGCTGTAGGCGCGTTCGTGTTCTGCTACGAAGTTTTTATGGGACTTGTCATCCACGCAAGTTTGTCTATACCTCTATAATTGATCCATGTGATGGTTTCCCGCGATGAAGAAAATTCTCCTGATTCTGATACTGTTTGTTCTGATGCCTCTCATAACTAGCTATACTTTTGCATATCCAAGCGGCAATGCATGGCCTCCCGTATTCGAGAAGAAGCATGGAGAGTGGTACGACGAGCCTTGGGGCTTAAACAGAAACTTTTACTCCGGTAGAAATGGATACTTGCCAGATTTAGCATATGAAAGCCTAGGCAACTTCGTTGACCTAGCCTACAGCTGGGGCGAAGACTTCAAGGCAAACTACCCCAACAAACTGGAACGTGCCCAAGCAGTACTTTCTTACGTTCAGAGTCGGGTTAAATACGGTAATGATGAAGATAACGTGGTCATGGAAAACGAGCCGCAGGCTGAGTGGGCTTGGAATGCTGATGAGCTGGCTTACATGATGGAGGAAGCCCGCGCTCAGGGCACTATTGTTAGAGCAGACTGTGAAGATTTTACGTTTCTGTGTTCAACTCTTTATTTGGCTGCCGGATTTGATGTTGCCATTGTTGATGCTCCCCAGCATGTGGCGTTGCTGATATGGCTTCCGGAATTTCCTGACGCAAATCTTTACTGGGACATTTTTGATGGCAGAGGTTACGGCTGGATATGGGTGGAAGCTACTGGAGATAGTAACCCGCTGGGATGGACTCCACCAGATTTTTCGGACGGTTCTTTTGACACCTATGTGATAGAAAATGTTATCTCTCCTGTTGCCTCCTTCACATATTCTCCTCTTGATCCAGAGGTGAACGAACCAATAACTTTTGATGCCTCAAAAAGCTCTGACCCTGATGGCTCGATCATAACTTACGAGTGGGACTTTGGAGATGGAACAATAGGAGCAGGAGAGTACGAATTTCATTCTTATGTATCGGATGATTTCTATAATGTGTCCCTCACAGTCACGGATAACGACGGATTGACAGATACTACACAAATCAACATTGAAGTAATTCCCGAATTTTCAGCAGGAATTATGCTACTCTCATTCATAGTGGCAACTCTTGCAATCATAATCTACAAAAAAAGAACATGCTAATCCAAAATAGCCCAAAATTGACTTCTTTCCATCCTTTTCACACATACGGTAATATATTGAAGGGGCAATTGAACAGAACCAAAAAAGAGGAATTTACTGCACAATTTTATTAAAATGAAAGATAACCATTACTTGAGAGTACTAATCAAAGGTGTTCATGTTGCCAAAGAAAATGTTTTGGATAGAACAGGTGTTCAGCTACTTTCCAATCAACAAAGAGGCAAAATGGCAACAGATGTTAACCAGAGTAGCCGTTCTCTTCGGAATATGGATTTCAGGGCTCCTAATACATGCCCTAGATGGGTTGACGGCAAATTACATCGAAAGGTTGACCGTTCATTTGCCCTATTTTCTCACTTTTTTCCTAATATTCCTTGGTTCATACGTTGTACAAACCAAGCTAAGCCAGATAATCCAAGATTTTCGTCCCATGCTCAAACTGGACGAAAAGAAGTTCCAGAAGTTTTCTGAAAGACTGAAACGTCTTATCTACAGTTTCTTTCCATGCCTCTTGATAGCTGTGGTTCTTGCAGTCTTTGCAGGCGTACCCAGCCAATTTCATCAGGCCTTAACCGAAGGCTTGAGTCTGCACATAGTCTGGAATCTTTTCTTTAGCGCTCTTGCTTTGCTGCTCACAGCTACTGCGATTTGGATGTTTGCCTCGATTTGGCTGGCAATCTTCGCTATATCACGGCAACCGTTAGGCGTAGAGTTGTCTTCGGAGACTCTTGCTGGGTTTCGTGAGTTGAGTTTGCTGGCTCTTTGGTTTTCTTTGTTCTATTTTATTGGAATCTCGATTGGGAACATCAGCTATTTTGTTGGTGCCCAAAGTTTTTCTATTATTGAAATCTTTTTGTCTCCGTATCTTTTCTTCATCGTTCTGGGTGTAGCCGGAGTTTTGCTGCCGTTCTACAATATTCATATGGTTCTTTGGAAAATGAAGCAGCAAGAATTGGCAAGAATTTTTGAGGAATCAGAAACTTTGGTGCAGCAACTAGATGAAGCCTTGAAAAACCATAATGCAAACCAGCAAGTTGATAAAAGAATCGAAATTCTTCACTATCGTCTTTTTAATTTGCAGCTAAAAGAGAAGCATGCGAAGGCGGCGAAGGAGTGGCCTATTGACATCAGTTTTGTTTCGAAACTGCTGGTTCTTGTTCTCATCCCCATAGTCAGCAGAATTCTGGTAATGCTGCTTATCTCTTAACATAAGCGCAGAATAATCTAAGTTAGAACAGGTTATTTGAGGAAATATCTTTTATACTCAACATGCCGAATAGGTTTCTGGGATATGAGAGCCTTCCTGTTGGCAGGCTCAAAAACAAACGGGTGAACAAAATGGTTTACTGCACAAAATGCGGCACAAAGAACGAGGATGACGCGGTGGTCTGTGTTAACTGTAAGGAACCCTTGGCCGGCCACCCACCTACTAGACGTGAACGGCGACGAAAAGAGAACGACTGTTTTGGGTTACCCCACGGTGGATCAATCGCAGGCTTAGTTGTTGGACTCATAATCATCCTGTGGGGCGCCACCACACTTCTTGACATAGACTTCGGAGATTACTTCTGGGCGTTCATCATAATCGTCTTCGGAACTCTAATGGTTGCGGGAGCACTATACACAATAAGTCGCAAGCGTTAACCCCCTCCCTTTTTCTCTTCTCTGATTCGACAGTCTTCAATCTCACAATCTGAACAGATTCTCTCATGATCCCACTGGGACAAGGATATTCTGGTGAAGAGCCAAAAAACAATCAAACTAACAACGAACAGGTCAAAAAACAAACTGTGAACCAACTCGTCGATTCCAATCAAAGTTAAGAGTGTTCCCAGCACAAAAATGGTATTCACGGACAAGCGGACAAGACTCCTAAATTTGAACTGGAACAACCCCAAACTTACCGCCACAATTCCCAGCAAAGCCATTAATGAACTGTGCTCGGCAATCCGCCAATCACCAAAAAAGTAAACTGCTGCCACAGCCAAAGCTAACAGCCCCCCAAGAAGCAGACCAGCACATGCTGCACAGAATATGTTGTCTTTTATCCGAAAGATGTGGGCATAATATTTTCCGCAGGTGGGATGATGCCCCTGCAGAGCATATGATGCTCCGTGAGACGCAAGCTTGGGTGAATCTGAGCCAGCGGTCTTCTTTTTCTTTCCAATGTTGATGATTTTCAGGCATTGGTTGGGCGAGAAGACTGCCAGAATTCCTAGGACACAGATTGAACTGAAGATTGAGCCGATCACTGGTTTTCGCCAAGAAGGGTCTCCAGTGACTGTTGGGGGAAACCCTGTTAGCGCCGCGATAAGAAGTAAACCTAGGACGGATACTAGAAGTTGATACTTTATTTCCGTTCTGATGTGACGCTGCTGAGACATAACTCTTCTACTCAGAATAACGCTTTAAACTGTTTTACGACGCCCTGGGAAGCCATGTACCAGTAAACTCTCCTTTTCAGTGCCTTCCTTGCGAAGAGCCCAGTGAATCTTCTGCGCCAAGAGCCAAAGAAACTTCTGTAGCACCTGTAGAGCTCCTCCTGCACTTCCTCTATGGACAGGGTCTCGGTGGGCATGACTGCGTGAACCATGTCATAGTTTGCCCAGTTCCAGTCCTCTATCCACCCGTTCCGTTTAGCCTCCTCATAGACCGCAGTTCCCGGAAACGGAGTGAGAATCGCAAAGATCGCCAGGTCAGGGTCCAGTTCATTCACGAAGTCCCTCAAAGCCGCTATAGATTCAGCTGTGTCCTGCCGCTGCCCGATAATGAACATGCCATGAGAAAAGATGTCGTTCTGCTTCAGAAGCTTCACCGCCTTTCGGGCATCGTCTGGAGTGGTCTCCTTCCTGAAAGAGTCTAGCGTAGATGAACTGTGGCTCTCCACCCCTAGGAGAATCCAGCGGAGCCCAGCCTTCCGCATCTTAGGCAGAACATCCGCGTGCTTCACAACATCGTCGCATCTGGCCTGCATGAACCACATAATATCATCCGCGAAGCCTCTGCTTATGAGCTCGTCGCCCAACTCGCTTGCGCGTTTGCCCAGCCCATAATTGTCGTCGGTGAGCCACAGGAATCTGCTTCCAAAGTTTTGGTAGCAATATTCGAACTCGTCTGCGATCCGTTTCGGAGATTTTATTCTCCATTTGCTTCCCCAGTGCCTCCATTGGGTGCAGAAGGTGCATCTGTGAGGGCAGCCTCTGGAGCCTTCGATCATGGCGTATCTGGTTTTTTTGCCAGCCATGGCGGTGAAGTGGTATTTCTGGACCAGATTCTCCACAAACTTGTAGCCGGGAAAAGGCAGACTGTCAAGGTTTTCGATTAGAGGCTGCGGAGGATTATGTATTATCTGCCCATTGTCTCTGAAGGAGATGCCTTTCACAGACGCGAACGGCTGCCCATCCGCAACTGTTTGCGTCAGCTCAACAAGGGTTTCTTCTCCCTCTCCCCGCGCAATCACGTCGATTTCAGGGTATGTTTTCAGGCTCTCCTCAGCCAGAACCGTGAAATGTTGCCCCCCAGCAACCGTTACAATGTCAGGGTTCACTTCTTTTGCAATCTCCAATGTTCTGGCGGTAACGTAAGTATTGCATGTGGCAAGAGCGCTCGAAGCCACCATGTCCGGGTTGAAGGATTCTATCCGTTTTTCTAGTCCCTTCCAATCCAATCCCTCGGCGTTGCAATCCAAAACCTGAATCTCTACCTCACTGTTTTTATGTTCAAGGTAGGCTGCGAGTTGGAGAATTCCGTAGGGTGGCGGCAGATATTCTCCCATTACGAACCAGTAATCTTTTGGAGGCTCCACAAAGAGAATCTTCACCTGATAGGTCACCTTCTAGATAGCACACATTCGGTTTCTGTGCTGATTACATTTTCGTTAGTTTACAAAACTAATGAAGGGAAATGGACCGCATTTGGGTTAAAAGAATGTTTCGGAGGTGAGTTAATGGTAGAAGACCTTATCCTACCGAGGATGCCCATGGCCCCCCAAATATGAATTTGAGGAAGTCCTCAGAGTCATATACGGCTCTAGCACAAGGACAAGAGGAGCAGGGGTTGAATAATTTCGGGAGTTCAAGCCAGATAGGAAAAGGACAGTTTATTGATGTTGAGCTTTTAGTTTTTCTACTTGTTTGAGAAGATCAGCTGTCTGTTTTCTTAAACCAGTCTGTAGATAGAACCGAAGAGAATTGTTAGCGCAAGAAGCCAGCTGATCCGAACTATCTCGTCAGTGTAACTCATTGCTATCCAACTATATTCAACCGCAAACTCATGAAAAATCCTTACAACTGACCCAAAAACAAAAAGAACTCCAGATAAAAATACAGGAATCCAAAAAGTTTTCCCTATGCCTAGATGCTTTATTGATTTGAAAGTTCCTTGACCTAAAATTCCTAAAACGGCGGCAACCAATGCAAACAGAATGTCTAGGGCAATTATTAACCAGTTCATGTTAACCATCTCAAACTTCAGTTAATACGACAATGGAGCCATAATCAACATATTATATCTTAATAGATAATAAGTGTTTCCGTAGTTATGACCAACACAAATACACGCTTGCGTCCACAAGACAAGTGAAAAAATGCCCCAACAATGTCCCGCAAACCGCTCTTTCTATAAAATTATAAGTCAGATTTTGACCGTTAAAACCCAAAATTTCTGTCAACGCGTCGCAAAACTTTTGGAAACAAAAGATTGTTGAGGATCTACGTGTGTGTATGTGTTTTTGTTTTGACATATATCGATTTCCAGAATATGTTTTCTCTAGAAATAATGCGTATATTAAGTATTGAGATATAATATGTGTAGCGGAGTAAAACAGAAGAACACTTGAACATAAAAACAAGAGGTGAAAAAAATGGCGGTTTTTACCACAAATTGGTATCTATACAAAACTCACTTCAAAACAACTTCGGAAAACTCACAAACCCGAAGCCCTAGAACAGCAAACTTAGAAGATCAACCAAAGAAGCTAAAGTCACTTCAAATATTGAGTGGCATAGACAATGACTTTTGAAGAAGTTTTGCTTGAAGCGATAGATGAAAGCTTCTCCTGGCTAGGAGAATCAGAGAAACAGGCAATCTATTTCATTCTAGAGAAAAGATACAAAATCAGCAAACAAGAAATCCCCTATAGAATCGAAGAATTCACAGAGGCCATTGAAGACATTTTTGGGTTGGGAGCGAAAATAATTGAAATCAGAATAATGAAGAATTTGTTCAGTAAGATGGGGTACAGTTTTCCGTATCTCCACGCTCAGGAAGGTTTAGAATTCACAAAGTATATAGAAGCAGCAAGAATTGGGGGCATACGCCCTCTTAAGCTGGTCACATGTACGCAAAAATAAAAGAAAATTGAAACTACACTGCTTTGCATCCAACTTGCTGGATTTATACTCAAAGACCTAGACGAGGAGTTTACGGTTAGAATAGCAGAAACAACTGAAGAACCACTAAATTATTGGAAGTTTGCTTTGAGTATATCTGCGAAAAAGACGGGCTAATCTATTTTAGAAAACGTAAATAAGCATCAACAACTTTACCAAAACGGTGAAAATCAAGTGAAGATTGCAGTTTCTGGTAAGGGTGGTGTGGGAAAAACCCTTGTTTCAGGGGTTCTCGCTGGCTATTTTGCTAAAAAAGGATTTAAGGTGATGGCTATTGACGCTGATCCATCCCCTAACCTAGCCTTGACGCTGGGCATACCCGTTGAGGAGGCAAACAAGATAGTTCCAATCTCCGAGAACGCCGAACTGCTGGACTCAAAGACCCGCACCGACTATCCGGGAGTATATAAGCTCCACTTCACGGTGAATGACATAGTTGAAAATAACGGAATGAAATCCCCCTACGGCGTAAACCTGCTTGTCATGGGAACAGTCAAAACCGCTGGAGGAGGATGCGCCTGCGGAGCCAACGCGGTGATCCGGGAGCTTCTTCGCCACCTGATTGTTGAACGAGACGAGATTGTGGTGGTGGACATGGAAGCTGGCGTGGAGCACATGGGACGTGGAACAGCCAGCCAAGTTGACGTCATGCTGGTAGTTGTTGATTCCAGCCGAAAATCGTTGGAGATTGCCAAAAAAATTTCTGGTCTAGCCCACGAAGCGGGTATAAAAGACGTTTTCATCGTTGGAAACAGAGTTAGAGACTCGGAGGAAAAAGAGTTGATTACCGATTTCACCGAAAAGAACGGGCTTCCGTTGCTGGATTTGATTCCATACGATGACACGGTGATAAAAGCTGACAGGGTAGGCGAGGCGCCTCTCAAGTATGCAGAAAGTTCGGAGAGCGTAAAGACTATTCAGAGAATCGGCGAAAAACTTCTCCAAAACAAGACATAGGTTCTGGAAGGTTTGCGACAAAAGACAATCAACTCGATTCTAGAAAGCTACAGAACTGTGGCAGTTGTAGGATTGTCAAGAGACCCTGATAAACCCAGTTACCGCGTAGCACAGTATTTGCAGTCTATGGGCTACCGTATTATTCCGGTTAATCCTTTTGTTGACGAAGTTCTGGGCGAAAAAAGCTACAAGAGCCTCCTCGATGTGCCTGAAACCATAGACGTCGTGGACATCTTCAGAACAGCCGAGGCTGTGCCAGCCATCGTGGAGGAAGCAATCCAACTGAAGAAAAGAGTTGGGCATCCCAAGGTGATCTGGATGCAATTAGGAATCGTCAACGAAGAGGCGGCTAGGCAGGCGAAAAAAACGGGCCTAACGGTTGTGATGGACAGATGCATGATGATGGAGCATAAGCGCCTCAGCATGGAAAAGGTTCTGGACAGCTGAATGGAAACATCTTAAATAATGGTCTCAGCGTTATACACTAGAATCAAAGGGAAGGAAACAGCTCATGGACCTGCCTGAACAAAGAATAGTCGGTTCTCTCCTCCTCCTCGCCGGCATATCATTCCTTGCCGTCGGACTCGCCACAAACCAGCTAACAACTGTAATCGAAATTATCGGTCAATTACTCACAACAGCAATCGCAGGATAACCCTTTACATACGCTCTCAGTTTTTACGTGACTTCCAGAGGCTAACCAGCTGAGAAGCTTCCTTGAAGGGGTTCTGCAGCATCATTGACACTCCGGCAGTGCATTCCAGCCAGCATCCCCTACAAGCGAAGACTTTTTGCCATCCCTCACTGTCCCGCTTCTTCAACATAGAATCAACAGAGCCGCTTAAAGTGTCCCCCAGCACAAGGTCTGACCGAGCTGGACAAGCCAAAAGTTTACCCGACGGGTCGATGGCAACATACAGTTCTCCAGCGTGACAGATCTTCGGCGCCTCACCCTTGAAAAACAACTCGAAACCCTTCACAAAATCTGTTGGCACCGCCAAGAAACCGGGGTCAGAGCGTTTGAGCCTCAGCAGATAGTCAATAAGCTGAGAAACCTGTTTGTCGGATGGGGTGTTTTCTGGCGTTGGCGGATAGGGATGCATGGGCTGAACCTGAGCGAAGTCAATTTGGCTACGTAGTTCCTCAACGAATTGTGGCAAAATCTCAATGTTCGTTAGGGTAGCGACGCTGTTCACTCCCACCTTTACGCCGTGAGCCTTCAGCAAACGTATGGCTTCAACTGCCTTATCATAGGTTCCGGGCACCCCCCTTATTTTGTCATGAACCTCTTTGGGACCGTCAAGGGACACAACAACCACGCCAAAGACATCCGCAACCTCGCTGACCCTGCGCTCATTCAGCAGTGTTCCGTTGGTGTTCATACTCACCAAGCACCCATGTGATGCCGCTCGTTTGGCTAGAATATTCAGATCCTTTCTCAGGAGAGGTTCGCCTCCGCTGAGGTCAAAAAAGGAGACGCCTAAACTGCAAACCGCGTCTATGGCTGCTAAGGCCTTCTTTGTCGGCAGTTCCGGGATGTCCGTTTTCCACCATTCACAGAAGACGCATCTCATGTTGCATCTGCCTGTCACGTTGTATGATGCAAACAGCGGGGCGGGTTTTTTTGCTTTGAACTTGAGGAATCCGGTGAGTATCTTGGCGGTTAACTGGTTAGGCTTCATGGTTTTCTTCCCCACTTTTGGCTCAGAGAAATAAATAGGTTCTGAAATCAACGATTTCCATTCATGTTCTATCTGGGCAATCTAGCTCTTTTGCTTCATTTTTTCATACATTTTTTCCAGGGTCCAGCGAATGGACGATTTCAGTTCCCGGGACCTGTCGCGTCTGAGGTTTCTGATCGTTATCTCCCTTAGTGTGTCTCCGTCTTGCTTAATGTCGTATGACAATATTTTTTCAGGGTCTATCTTGCCTTTGCCGGCATCTTCTCTGTCTTTTTCCTCCATCTTCGCCAAAACCCGTTCCACAAAAAAGGACTTGAAGGGTGGAGTGTTGATATCAAAGTTTTTGTCTTCTGCCAATGTTATTTGTAGCAAATCTTTTTCGATGCAAAAATAGGCTAAGAAGTCTCCAGTCACAGTCTTTAGCGGAACCCCTTTCTTTTGTGGTGCAGCCGGGGGCGGTGGGGTCGGCTGTTTCGGTGCGGTCTCAACTGGCTTAGAGATTTCTGCTCTCTTGAAGCCCTCCTTAATCAGGGTCTCGTCTATTAAACTAAGCAGAGTTTTCAGTCCATCCAGTTCTGCTTCCATTGTTTCTACACGGTTCTCCAGTGTGGCACGGAGCCTAGCTATCTTCTTGATTTTCTCCTTTTCTTCATCTTCACTCATACTTCATCCCCTTCAGGCAAACCAGTTATACGCCTCCATCCAAGCTTAAATGAACAGACTATTATTCCATAACAAATATGAAAGAAGTCCTTTTAAGCTTGGTTTATCCCAGAAAACAAAGGGACAAACAAGTTTCAAAGGTTGGAAAATTAGATGCTGCCAAAAGTAATTCTTCACAATTCCGTGAGTTTGGATGGTTCACTTACCAATTTTGAGCCAAATATGGCACTGCATTATCAGATTGCGGGAAAATACAATGCAGATGCCCACTTGATAGGCTCAAACACTGTAAAGGTTGGCGTCGAATTGTATGGAGGAGAGGTTCCTCTGGAGGAAAAACAAGAATTCGCAAAACCGGAGAGAAGTGAGGGCCTTCCTTACTGGGTTATACCGGACACTAAAGGTATTCTGAAAGGGTTACTTCATACGTGCAGAAGATTCGAGTTTTGCAGAGACGTTATTGTGCTAGTGTCGGAGACGACTCCAGCAGAATATGTTACCTATCTTAAAGAAAGAAACTATGATTGCCATATCGTCGGCAAGAAACATGTTGATTTAGAAAGAGCGCTTGAGCTTCTATCAAAGAGATATGGGGTAAAGACTGTGTTAGCCGACACTGGAAGAATTTTGGGTAACCTGCTTCTGAATCAGGGTTTTGTGAAGGAAATCAGTTTACTGATTCACCCCTTGATCGTTGGAACTACAGCCTACAACATGTTTGGTATTGCTAACAAAAACAGCAAGCTGAAGCTATGCAAGAAGGAGACATTAGAGAAAAACTATGTTTGGTTAGTCTACACCCTTGAGGCTTAGTGCTCTTTGTTCCCTAAGATATTCTTTGGTTCTAGAAAAGATTGCAGGCTATGGAATTGGATTAGGTGCTCATCAGGGGCTTACGTCGTGAGGGTGGGCAGTTCATCTGCAGGCTTAAATTGTAGATCCCATTCTTCTTCCAGAAATTGCTCAAATTCCTTGAAGACGCTGCTTTCTGTTTCGTTAATCTTTCGGCAGACGTTCTCTCCTTTGTAGACGCAGCTGAGGTCGAATATGGCAGTTTTCTTTTTCAGCTCAGGATTTTCCTTTACTTGTGATATCAGCGATTCGGGTGGTCTTTCCGGAAACAGCCAACATGTGTATGCGACGTCCACCACCTCGTATGAAATACCGCGTCGGATGCCGCATTTGTGGTTTGACACGATTCTTTCAAACGTTGATGGATGAATGGTTTGCGTCCAAAGAAAATTGTGGTATTTTCCATCGTCTGTTCTGACCCAGTCTTCGGTTTCACATGTTTCCCAGCCGCTCAATCGGCACCGCTCCTTAAAACAATCGATGAGACTCCAAATTGTGGGAAAAGGTAAACTCATTGGCATTTCCTAGTAGACGTCTATAGAAGACTATTCTATTCTCGCAGATTTAAGGTTAATTGACAGGAACCCCGAAAAAATGTTGCATAAAGCCGCGAAAATTGAACAACTGTAGGAGCGGTTACATTTCAGCTTACATTTTTCTATAAATAAGGAGTGAATCCGTAAACTTGAAGCTTGAAAAATTTACGAAAAAAACTTGATAAATCTACATTTTTCCGACAGCAAACAATAAATTACCAAAACTGAAATTTAATTACAATCTTCAAGGTTTGCACGATGAAGCTGAAAAACCAAGCGATTTCTCTCGATTCTCTAGACTGGAAAATATTGAAAGCCCTCCAAGAAAATTCGAAACAAACCTACTCACAGGTTGGCCGCAAATTGGGCGTAGCTCACTCCACGGTCTATGATCGAATAAGAAAGATGGAGAAAAACGGGGTCATCAAAAAATGGACCATTGACATCGACCATAAGAAAATTGGTATGAATTACGTTACGGCTCGCATGACTGTTTACACTGATCCCAAGGAAAGCGAGAATGTGGCAAAGGCGCTGTCGGAGGCTAAGGAGGTTTTGGAGGTTTCGATGTCGCTTTCTGAGGAGTTGCTGATAATCGTGAAGGTGGTTGCCCGAGACCAGGATGAACTGCACTCTTTTATAGCAAAAAAGGTTGCGCCTCTTCAGGGAGTGCTGAGAATCCGAACTTCAATCATCACAAAAAAAATCAAAGAAGAAAAAATCATTATCGAGAAAAAATGAAAACTATAAAAGATTTAGCATCTATGATTAAACCAGAATAGAGACTGTTTCTCAGCACAGAGGAGAGCCTTACCTTGACGCCTTCATCTCCAGCCCGAATACTCAGAACATTGTCGAGGGAGAACGCTTTCTACTTCTTCACCTCTGTCGGCAACTACACGGGTCACAGAGCCATGTCCTTGGAAGAGTTTGCCACCAAAATCAGAGAAGTCCCAACCGCGTCTCTGGAGTTCCACTTCTATCGAGGAGACTTCGAAAAATGGACAGCTGAAGTTCTTGAGGACAGCGAACTGACAAAGAGAATTAGAGCAGTGAAGCTTCTGGAGCCCGCCGGCAACAACCTGCGGGATCAGCTGGATTTCACAGTTTCAAAACGTCTTGAGGAACTGAAAAGCACCGAATAGTCTAACTGTTAGCCGTCTATCTTTTTGAGTTGGCTTCTGTACATTTCAACTAACTCTTCTGTTGTCGTTGCGTCTTCGGCAGATTTGTCTATCCTATATTTTCCTGTGAAACGCGGAAACCGTATTGCCAGCCCGCTTTTTTCTCTTATGACGTTCATGGCGCATGTGTGGACTGGGCTGAGAGTCAATTCTGCGCCTCTGATTTCTATCACCACTGAGGGCTCAAACCACACATCCACGTCAAGGGATGAGTCTACTCGAGGATGTTTATGGCTTATCTTGTGTTTGCTCAGCAGTTTGGGAAGCTTCTCAAGGTCTGCGTCGGTGAACCCGGTTCCAACTTTTGTTATTGTCTCGAAGATATCTTTGTCTGGGTTGTATGCTGCCAGAAGATACGTGCCGTATGTTCCTGCTCGTTTTCCTCTTCCATGGAGTGCTCCTACGACCACCAAGTCAACGGTGTCGGTCATTTCGCTCCTGTAATCACGTTTGTATTTTATCCAAAGCCAACCTCTTGCCCCTGCCTGATAAACAGAATCCTGATTCACGGACTTGCACATTATCCCCTCGCTCCCGCTTTCCACAGTCTTCTCGAAGAACTGCTCCAGCTGCTCTGGGTCCTCCGCAATTATGCTCTCTGCCACTTGCACATTGTCGGTCTGTTCAATAACTTTCTCCAAATGTCTATGACGAACAGGGTAAGGTTGCAGAGTCAGGTCTTCTCCGTCAACGTATAGAACGTCAAACATGAATAGCGTGATAGGATGCTCCGCCATAGCCTCTTTTACTCCATATTTTCGTCTGCGGTGCATCAGCTCCTGAAACGGCTTCATTTCGCCTGTTTCTGGGTCAACCGCAACGGCTTCCGCTTCCACAATAGCTTCCTCAGCCTTAACATGCTTCTGAATATATTCAACTCCGTCTGGATACTGGTCAGTTATGTTTTCGAGCCGACGAGAAAAAAGAATAACCACATCCCTCCTCTTGTGTGCCTGTATCCGCTCGCCGTCATACTTGTATTCTGCTCTGCATTTTCCTCCTAGCTTCTCCAGAATCTCCTCCGAGGAACTCAGCCGCTCAGCAAGCATTTGGCGAATCGGCTCCCCTGGCAGCACCTTAAACTTTTTGATTCCATCCATTCCCTCTTCGGCAACGACTTTTGCAACTCTGCCCAAATCAGACGAGATGTTATAGGCGCGTTCCAGATGTTCGCGGGTCTCTTTTCCGCCTCCAAAAGCCACAGCCAACGCATCCAGAACCGTCATGTCGGCAATTCCGAGTCTTAGGCTACCTGTCACTGTTCGAACAATGTACTTCGCCTCGCTTGGAGAAGAATCAGATAATAGACCCGCCAACAGAGCCAACTTCTGGTCCACGGATCCTGAGCCTGTGGAGTTTGCCATCTTGTCCAACGTTTCGTAGACTCTCTCAACCGTCAAGGGTGTTGAAAAGAATGTTGCTTGGGTTTTCTTTTCCATGAATTTTTGGGTTGTTTCTCCGAGGTCCCCAGTTTTCTGCATGTCCTCTTCTATGTCCTTTTCTCTGTGACCCGCTGCCCTTGCAACTGCGCGTACAGCCAGTTTCTCTGCGATGCCTATTTCTATTCCAACAAAATCTGGATACAGTTTCCCCTGAGTCAAATACACAACCTTGTCGATGAGGCTCGTCGGCGTCTCTTTCAATATTTCGACCAGATAGTCGGTCATCTCCAGCCTTTTCGTTGTTGCCTCAATCCTTTCGTAGGCTTCTGCGATGCGGGAGTACTTCAACGGTGAACTTCCTCACACTAGAAAGAAGCTTATAGAGATATTAAGTTTTAAACTTCAACCTATTCAGTAAGCAGAACTTTTTCTATGGTGCAATAATGGGAGTTGAAGCAGCTATTTCTTTGTTTGGGTTACTTTTTTGCCAAGAGCAGTAGTCCGCAGAGGATGTTTAGGGCTCCTACAAGACCTAAGACGCCCATGAAGAGCGGGTTCAGGAACATGTTAACGGCTGTTAGGATGCTGTAAGCGGATAGGACAACAACAAAGATGCCTACAGCAAACATGATAAAAGACAGAACTCTGCCCACAGTCTCAGCCACTTTGAAAACATCCAAAGCCTCAGTTCCAGTGGTGTCCTTGAAAATTGGCTCTCTTTTGGGAATGTAGTCTGGGGCGTTAACCGAAATCTCCCTTTCTTTCTTCCGTTTTCTCGGCAACTCAACCCACATCCATACTGTACGACATAATCAGCTAATCAATTTTACGCGCAGACGCCAGAATGTTCAGGATGCCCGCAAGGATGGACACCAAGCCAACGATAATTATGAGGAGGAACAGGGAAGAAGGCACAACAGCCGGAGCTAACACGATAAGGGTTACGCCGACGCCGAAGCAAATTCCTCCCACGGCAACACGCAAACGGTTAAAGTCGATTTCGCGTTTCACCATCCTAAGATAGTACGTAACCAGCACTACTGCCATCATCCCAAAACTGGACAGCAGTGCACCTTCAGCGTTAACGTCCCTCAAGATCACAGGAAACACAAGCAGCAGAACAGACATGATGATTCCAGCAAGAGGAGTAAGTGGATAGAACGGAGCCTTGAAGGGTCTATCCAACCGCGGCATCTTTCTTCTCAACTGAATAAGCGACAGATTAACCAAAGCAAAAACCAAGAGAGAGCCGAAACTCGCCGCGTAACCAAGAAACGCCACGGCTCCGCTGATGCCAAAAAACACCACAAAAAGAGAACTTGCGATAATTGCTATGTACCGGGTTCCAAACCGCTTATGAACCCTCTGTATCGCGGCGGGGAGATATCCGTCTCTGCTCATGCCCCCAAGAAGGCTAGATTGAACAGACATGGCTGTGCCCACCGACGAGATACTGGCGATTATTCCCGCCAATGCAAAAAGAATGGCGCCAACCGGACCCATAATAGTCTTGGCTGCAAGGTTAAGAAGAGGAATCTCGTCACCTACTATTTCTCCACCAAGAGGAACTGCCCCAACAGCCACAAAAGCAACCGCAAAGTAGACCACAGTCAACACAACCGTTGATATCATCAAAGCTCTGGGAACATTTTTTCCCGGATTCTTGATCTGCGGCGCCCCTGCCACCAATGCTCTCATTCCAACAAACATTGGAAAAAGGTAGGCGGCAGTCGCAAAAAAGTGCATTACACTGCTGGGTGATGCTTCGGGCACTATGTTTTGTGGCGTCAAAGTGTATCCCACGCTTGTGGCAAGAAAGATGATGAATATTGCCAAGAACGCACCCACTATGAGAGTGGATGCTTCTTCTACTCCTCGAATGGCTAGGATTATGAGGACAACCACTAACCCCACAATCAATACGGCAACATTAGCCAAAATTAGGTCTTGAATTGACGGAGCAAACACTGAAAAGAGCACTCCAAGCTGGTCAACGAAAACCACGGCGGCAAGGGCTCCGCCGAATACGCTGGCGAGCCATCTGAGGCATCCAGCCATGAATGATATGAAGCCTCCGAAGGCAACTTTAGTGTAGGTGTATTCGCCTCCAACCTCGGGTATGGCTGCGCTGAGTTCGCTGTAACTCAACATGGTTATCAAGTTTATTATTCCACAAAAGGCTAGGGCGGAGATCATGCTGGGTCCCGCCAAATCAAAGTAAGCGTAATTCAGCAACGCAAAAATCTCGAACCCTATGGCACCGCTTAACCCCATGACTATCGCGCTGAGCAGACCATATTTCTTTTCGTTAGCCAACCAACATCTTCCTCCTTTAGTCTGTCCCTCGCCATTCACGAATCAGAAATAACCCGCTTAACACCGAGAAAATGCTGAATAGCACCAGAACCAGCAGATAGAGCGGCAGAAGTTCAGGGGGCACAGTAAATACTGTTTGAACTTCGAGAATGTTACACAAGAGCAGAAAAGCCAAGACTGCGGATAAAACTCCTACGGCGCTCTGGGCTATACCGATTATAGCGGCCACGATTCTTCTGATTTCCATATCCGATCACCTTCGCCACAGTATAATTCCTGCAACTAAATCAGCCAACCCGATTGCCAACAGCAGCAACAAAGGAAGGTTTTGAAGGTTTTCAGTTTCAAGGACGCTGAGGTCTACTATGCCGAAGAAACTGATGAGGAAGGCGCCTATCACTATGATTCCCACGAATATGAGGAAACCGCCTAAGGCAACTGCAAACCTGCTGAACCACTTCCTAACCCCCAAAATCCCTTCATCGCCCATCATGCTTCCCTCAGAACGTATCGTAGTGAACAATCTCATCAAAAGACCTCCTCCACGGAGCCATGGGTCTTTCAGCAGGATACCCAACAGCAACCATAGCTACCGGTCTCAGGTTCCATGGCGCCTTTACAGCCTTCGCAACTTCGTCCTCCCGAAACGCACCCACCCAGCAGGTTGCCAATCCCAGCTCCTGGGCAGCCAAAAGAATGTTTTGGGTGGCAGCCGCCGTGTCTTGTATGCTGTAAAGCTTTTCTCCTCGGCTGCCGTAAACCCTGCTTGATCGAATTGCATCTGCGCAAACGACAATAACGACTGGGGCTTCTTGGATCAAAGTCTGTAGGGTAGCGGATGACAACTTCTGTCTCGTTTCCGCATCTTTTACCACAACGAAAGCCCATGGCTGAGTGTTACCTGCAGACGGAGCCCACCTAGCAGCCTCTATCAACCGCTCAACATCCTCGTCTGAAACCTCTTTGGCAGTGTAAGCTCTGATGCTTCTTCTTTCTTTAATAGCCTCAAGGACATCCAAAACTGTCAACCCCCACAATTTTTTAAACCGCTTCTTTCCCTCCCTAACTGAGGCATTTTTAGCTTTGTGTCTGTCTTTGCATTTAAATTTTCACAAAAACATCTTCCGGCAATCCCAACCATTCCACAGAAGAAGACGCCTTCTTTTAGACCCACAGTTATCAACGATTGCTGCAACAAAACTTAAGAATCACAGTCCACGTTGAACATGCTGGAGCGAAACATATGCCCTGCACAGTACTAGTTTGCGGATTCTTCGGAGACACAGGAAAAGGAAAACTGATTTCCTACCTTGCAGTAAAAGACAAAACTGCGGTAACAGCAAGGGCTGGGGTGGGTCCCAACGCCGGTCACACCGTAGTTTATAGAGGAAAAACCTACAAGCTGAGGATGCTGCCCAGCGCCTTCACCTATCCAGATTGCCGCCTTCTGATAGGACCTGGAGTTTTGGTTAATCCAGAAATCTTTCTTCAAGAGATACAGGACACCGGAGCTCAAGGCAGAGTGGGCGTAGACCCCCAATGCGCTATCATCGAACCTAAACATATGGAGGCAGACAAAAAGGGGTACTTGGCGAAAAAAATTAAGTCCACCGGATCAGGTTCAGGTCCCTGCAACGCTGACCGAGTGATGCGAGTAGCCAAATTAGCCCGCGACTTTCCGAACCTCAAAGACTTTTTGGTTGACGTACCCTTGGAAGTGAACACTGCCATCTTTGAAGGAAAAAACGTTCTAATAGAGGGCACTCAGGGAACATACCTTTCTCTTTTCCATGGAACATACCCATACTGCACATCTAAGGACGTGTGCGCCGCGGCAGCATGTTCAGACGTTGGCGTTGGTCCAACAAACGTTGACGACGTTATTGTTGTGTTCAAGGCTTACAATACGCGAGTTGGAGGCGGACCGCTTTCAGGCGAGCTTTCGTGGGAAGAAGCAGAACGTAGAGGATGGGCTGAAATCGCCACTGTGACGGGGAGAAGGAGAAGAGCGGCGCCCTTCGATTTTGATTTGGCGAAGAGGGCGGTTATGTTGAATGGCGCCACCCAGACTGCTGTAACCAAGATTGACATACTGTTTCCTGAATGCAAGGGCGCCACATCTTATGGTGAGCTGTCTAGGGAAGCCAAAGCTTTCGTCGAGAACATCGAAAAGGAACTCAAGGTGCCTGTTACGTTGCTTGGCACCGGCCCGGGCACAATGGAAGTAGTTGATAGACGAGAAGAACTGAAGAAATGAGCTAAGGCTTTTCCGCTTTCTACTCTTTGTTATACAGTAGTTAATGTTGGGTTTGCCTCAACACTTATTAATTGAGTGAAAAAAGTTACACTCAGTTGAATTACACTGTGCCAATAAGCGAATCTGAATTTCTGGAGTTGCACCGTTTGGGGATGATACTGTGACTAGCTTGGATGATTTAGGGTTCCTCAAGGGATCAATCGGAGAGACGATAGTTTCCACTTATAGTTCGGATGGGCAACCGAACGCTGCGCCCATGGGCGTTGTAATAGAGGGCCATGAGCGGCTACTGATTAGACCGTATGTTTCGTCTCTGACTTACAGGAATCTTCAAGCAAAGAGATGCGCAGTGGTGAACGTGACATCTAACCCCGAAATGTTTTATCTGACAGCGTTCAAAGAAGCAAACCCTGACGGAAAACTGTCCCCTGAACTGTTCGAAAAAGCTGAGACCGTTGATGCTCCACGACTACGGGCGGCAGATGCATTGAGGTTTCAGTTGCTGAAACACGTTCTGTTGGCGCTGAAAGAGCCGAGTTTCTGTGTGATGTCCAGCTTGTCAAGGCATCAGAGGCGTCGCCTAAAGTGTATTGCCGGGCTCAGTTCGCAACTATTGAAGCCATCATACATGCAACCCGAATTAGGCCGTTCCTGAGAGGCGATAAGCACGAGCGAGAACGTGCCTTTAGGCTGTTGGAGCTGGTTGAAATCTGCAAAGATGTTGTAGATCGCACAGCCCCTAACTCGCGTTACTCCGAAATCATGGCGGATTTAAGTCAAAGAATCAATTTGTGGAGGAACAAAAGTGAAAGTTTATGTTAAGACTCCGGCACGGCTCCATTTTGGATTAATAGACATGAACGGGGACATGGGACGCTTCTTCGGAGGCTTAGGCGTAGCCATAGATCGCCCAAACGTTGTTCTTGAGGTTCAACAATCCGAAAGTTTCTCTGTCACAGGCGAAAAAACCAAGCTAGTAACATCGCTTGCTGAACGATTCCTTAAAACCTACAACATAAACGCCGATGCTAGCATCCATGTTGAACAGTCGATTCCTGAACATGCAGGGTTAGGCTCTGGGACGCAGTTAGCTTTGGCGGTGGCTGCAACTCTGGCAAAACTGTTTCATGTGAAGGCTTCAATTCAGGAGCTCTCCCTCGCAATGGGAAGAATGAAAAGAACGGGTGTGGGCACAGCAGTTTTTGATCAGGGCGGATTTGTTGTTGACGGAGGAAAAAGGATGAAAGGCGGCGTTATCGTCCCCGAAAGCTTTCCGCCACTGATTTTCCGTCAACCCTTTCCTGAAGAGTGGAAGTTTGTTGTTGCGATTCCAAACGTCAAAAGGGGGTTAGCGAAGACTGAAGAAAAGAATGCGTTCGGTCAGATGCCGCAGATGCCATCTGAGGTTGTTGGCAGACTGTGCCGGTTAACAATGATGAAACTGTTGCCTGCACTATTGGACCGTGAAATCGGAAGTTTTGGAGATGGCTTAACTCAGATTCAGCTAGTCATCGGCGGATACTTTGCCGGTGTTCAGGGAGGAACATTCTCCAGCACAGCAGCCACAGAGGCGATAGATTTCATGAAAAAACGTGGAGCCTATGGTGTAGGGCAGAGCTCTTGGGGACCTGCAGTTTACGGGTTAGTTCAAGGTGAAAAAGAAGCAAAAAACCTTCGAGCTGAGGTCGGAGCATTCCTTCAGGACAGGGATGGCGGACAAGTTTTCGTTGCTAACGCAAATAACAGAGGAGCCACCATAAAGTACGTTTGAGTTTGGAATGTTGACGGAGGAGATAGTGAACATGGCTGTGCAGATCGCTTGGGCGATAACTGGTGCTGGTCACTTCTTGAAAGAAACCTTTGATGTCATGGATCAGCTGGTTAAAGACAACAGGGTTACAGTTACAACATACCTGTCTTCAGCTGGGGAACAGGTGGTGAAGATATACGGGCTTTGGAGCAAGCTTGAACAGATATCCCCGGGAAGTTACCTTCAGGAGATTTTGAGCGAAAACAAAGAGGATCCAGGTTTTTCTCATGCAGGGCGATTCGCATTGGACTTGTATCAGGCGCTTATTGTTTCGCCTGCGAGCGGGAACACGGTTGCCAAGATTGTGTGTGGTATAGCTGACACTCTGGCGACAAATGCTGTGGCTCAGGCGCAGAAGGGTGAGGTTCCAGTTTATGTTGTGCCCACAGACCAGAAGGAAGGTTTCGTTGAAACTACGTTGCCTTACCGTGTTGACCGGAGAGAATGTAGGTTATGTGACCCGTGTCCTGCTGTGGAGATATGCACTTTTTCTGCCTTCAGAGTTGTGGATGGGGTTCCAAAGATCGATTCGGTGCTGTGTCAAGGCTGCGGATTGTGCGTAACCGCCTGTCCGTTTGGCGCTGTTAAGCATGGGGAGAAAAAGAAGCTGTGGATTAGAAGCGTTGACGCCCAGAATGTTAAGAAGCTCCGGTTGATGAATAACATGACCGTTCTGGAGCATCCGCAACAAATAGAAGACATAATCAAGAAGCTATAAACCATCGGTGTGAAAGTTGAAGGCGCTACTGGTAACAGGGTTGCTGGCAGAAGACATCGTGAAACGTTACGCTCAACAAAGCAGCGTCGAAACCGAGGTTCTTGCTTTGCCTATTCAGGTTGCCGCGTTACTGAAAATGCCAAACATTGCAAAAGAGCTTCAAAGGTTGGATATTGACGGCGTTGACGCTATTTTGGTTCCGGGACTAATCAGAGGAGACGCCTCAGTTATTGCAGATGCTACAGGAATTCCAACATTTAAGGGTCCAAGATACGCTGCTGACCTGCCCACAGTTTTGGACGCCCTAGCCAAAGTTAAGCTTTCAACGGTGACGCCTGCCTGCGACCTGCTGCGGGAGGAGCTTCAGCGAAAGGCGTTGCAAGAGTTGGAGTTGGTGGATAAAAACTGGGAGACTTTGCTACAGAATCCCGGCAACATGAGTATCAAAGATTTGGCTTTTGGCAAAGATTTTCCGATGCGGGTTATGGCTGAAATTGTTGACGCTCCGCTGATGCCGTCTGATGAAATTCTGCGGTTGGCGAAGCGTTACGTGAAGCTGGGAGCCTCAATTATCGATGTTGGCATGATTGCAGGCGAATCTAGACCCGATGATGCGAGGCGGGCTGTTGAAGCCGTCAAAAGTGTCGTGAACGTGCCTGTCAGCATCGATACGCTGGATCCAGTTGAAGCCAGAGAAGCCGTTTCCGCTGGCGCTGATTTGATACTGAGTGTGGATGCTGGGAACGTTGAAGAGGTGGCGTCTTTCGCTTCTGACGTGGCTGTGGTGGCTATTCCAACGAATCAGCGAGAAGGACACTTCCCCAAAGAGGTTAAAGAGCGGGTGAGGTTTCTGGAGGAGATTATCGGAAAAGCCAGAAAGTTGGGAATAAGCAGAATTTTGGCAGATTTGATTGTCGAACCCTCAAATGTTTTGAGGTCTTTTGTTGCGTTTCGTGAGTTCGCAGAGAGGAATCCCTATATTCCGCTTTTTTTGGGTGCCAGCAACTTCACGGAGTTGATTGACGCTGATTCTGTGGGAGTAAACGCCTTGCTTGCCTGTTTATCGTCTGAGGTGGGTGCGAATATCGTGTTGGCGACAGAGAAGAGCCCCAAGGCAAAAGGAACCGTCCGAGAATTGGTCACTGCATCTAAGATGATGTTTTTGGCGAAAAAGAGAGGCTCTGTTCCCAAAGACCTTGGCTTAGACCTTCTTGTGCTGAAGGATAAGAGGCTGCGAGGAGAACCCTACAACAGAGAGATAGAAGCAGAGGCACCTGTTATATCAGCAACCGAACATGTTGAACCCGAGGTTATGGATGAAAGGGGGCTCTTCAAGATTGCCGTAGACCACGATACTGGAACCATCGTTGCAGTTCACATTCCCTGCAGTCAAGAGGATAAGCTAAGCGTGATAATAAAAGGCAAAACTGCCGAGAACATATTTTCCAAAATTGAGGAAATGAACTTGATAACAAGGCTTGACCACGCCGCCTATCTTGGGCGTGAACTAGCAAAGGCTGAGGTCGCATTAAAAACAGGGAAAGAGTATATTCAGGACAGCCAACTGTTTAAAGGCTGAAAAGATTTTTTCTGAAGTTACGTTGCCGGGTTTTCGTTAGGTAACAGAGTGCTTTTGAGGACTCGTAACAATGGCGTGCCAACTATTGTCCCCAAGACAACTAAGGCTGCCCGCTCTATGGGGTATACGAAGAATATGCTTGCCCATATGCCGGGGTATGCTGCAACAGCTATTCCTCCGATAGGATAAGCCATTACTGTTTCGAAAAGCAGGTTCCCCGTCAGATGCTGCATCATAGTTCCGATGAAAAACATGATTGCTATTCCAGTTGCAGCTTTTGTTGCTGTAAACGTGCTGACCCATTCGACTGCTTTACGCCCCAGAGGCGAAATAAGCACTATAAGCGCTACTAAGTGCAGCCAAGCGAATGGAAGTGGAATTGTTATGTCGCTTAGGGGAATGCTAACGAAGATGCTTGTGTTGGGGTGTAGAAGGAAGGCTACAAGCAGACCAACGTTCAGTGCGATTACAGGGACCCATTTTCGTTTAATGAGCAGACCTAAAGAAACAGCGGCTACTGTTGCTGGAAGGAAATCCAGACCCAGAAAAACTGGCGGTTTTCCGAAAAAGGCTATCAATGAGCCAATTATTACGCTTAAGCCGCCGATGTATGGTCCCAAGATTAGTCCATAAAGGGGGGCGACGATGTCCGATAGCGAGAATGAGGCTCCTGAGGCGCCTATCATTGGCACTGTGGGTATTATCCTGAGGATGGCGTATATGGCTGTGAATATTGACATTATTGCTATGATTTTGGTTTTTGGAGCACTCTCGGCTATGTTAACCATGTTTGGTCACCTATTGATCGTTTTTGTGTCGCGGTGTAGTTTTTTACACAGCGTATAATTAAGCTTTTCCCTGTTAATCGTGTCTAAAATTGACAGGTGCATCATACACTCATTTAATGAACATATATCTAGACGGAAAGAGGCACTTTGAGAGTAACGTGTCTGGAGTTGTTGTCTCATAACCTTGCATAGTAAGGTTAATAGGTCAGCTCTTATTCTAGCTTGCTAGTTTACATTACCAAACTGTAGGAATCTTCCTTCATAATATGACAAAAATGTGTTGACAGAAAATTTAGGAGAGAAAAACCATGGGAAAGATAGTGATTGCTTACAAGATTCTTCCGTCAGAATCAACAGTTGACCTTGAAATGTTGAAAGAAAAAATCAAGAAGCAACTAGCAGACATTGCTTCCATTCAACGCTTCGCTGAAGAACCCATAGCTTTCGGTCTCTCTGCACTGAAAGTTAACATGGTTCTGCCTGAAAAAGATGGAATTTTGGAAGAAACAGAGAAACGGATAACTGACATAGAAGAAGTCGGTCAAATACAGACATTAGGGGTAACTAGGCTCTAGCTTCGTCAAAGCTTATATATGAATAGTATCCCACGAAAAACGTGGAGCTTCACGATCACACATAAAGGAAGGAAAGCAAATGAACGAAGTGCAGCTTAGAGTAGAGGACGCTAGACAGCGTGACGTTTACCGAGGAATCGCCCGAATCGACCAGCAGACCATGCAACAACTAGGCATCTCAGCGGGCGACGTAATCGAAATCATTGGAAAAAGAAACACCGCTGCCATAGCTTGGCCAGCATACTCTGAAGATCAAAACAGAGAAATCATCCGAATCGACGGATTCACCCGCAAAAACGCGGGAGTGGCAATGCACGAACTAGTTGTAATTCGGCCAGCACAGGTAACCAACGCCTCAACCGTGGTTCTGGCTCCCATAGACATGAAACTGAACGTAGATGACGACTTCACAAACTTCGTGAAGAACAGGCTTATGGAAAGAACCTTCGTGGAGGGAGACACCACCCTCGTCATGATGCTGGGACACGCCATACCATTCAGAGTAACCAAATCCCGTCCCCACGGCATCGTGAGAATCGGTCACGGCACAACCGTCCAAATCCTAGCTGAACCCGCTCCCGAAACCAAGGGCGTACCCCGCACCACCTACGAGGACATAGGCGGACTCCACGAGGAAATCCAGCGGATAAGAGAAATGGTTGAACTGCCGCTGCGGCACCCGGAACTCTTCCAAAGGCTTGGGATAGACCCCCCAAAAGGAGTGCTGCTGCATGGTCCGCCTGGATGCGGAAAAACCCTTCTAGCCCGGGCAGTTGCAAACGAGTCAGAAGCCAACTTTTACTCCATAAATGGTCCAGAGATAATGAGCAAATTTTATGGCGAATCAGAGGCCAGACTCCGCGAGATGTTCCAGCAGGCTCAGAAGAACGCACCCAGCATCGTCTTCATCGACGAGCTTGACGCAATCGCGCCTAAAAGAGAAGAGGTAACTGGAGAGGTGGAGAGACGTGTTGTGGCTCAGCTTCTCGCTTTGATGGATGGACTTTCGGGAAGAGGATACCTTATCGTCATTGGTGCCACAAACAGACCTGAAGCCCTTGACCCAGCTTTGAGACGACCTGGACGCTTCGACCGGGAAATCGAGATTGGCGTACCCGACAAAAAAGGGCGATATGAAATAATGCAGATACACACCAGGGGGATGCCGCTGAAAGCCGATGTTGACTTGGAGAAGCTCTCCAAAGTAACTCACGGTTACACAGGAGCAGACCTCTCCGCTCTGAGCAGGGAAACCGCAATGAAGGCGTTGCGCAGATACCTGCCCGAAATAAACCTAGAGGAAGAGCGTATCCCCCCCAGCGTTCTGGAGAAAATGGAGGTTCGAATGGAGGACTTCCTGAACGCCTACAGGGAGATCACGCCGACGGCCATGAGGGAAGTGTACATAGAAGTGCCTAATGTTCGCTGGACGGACATTGGCGGATTGGCAGAGGTGAAAGAGGATCTCATAGAGGCTGTGGAGTGGCCGCTCAAGAACCCAGAAACTTTCACTCGAATGGGCATACGTCCCCCAAAGGGTATTCTGCTTTACGGACCTCCGGGGTGTGGAAAGACCCTGCTTGCTAGGGCAGTGGCTACAGAAAGCGAGGCAAACTTCATAACCATAAAGGGTCCAGAAGTGTTTTCTAAGTGGGTAGGCGAATCGGAGAAGGCTATCCGCGAGGTTTTCAGGAAGGCGAGGATGGCTTCGCCGTCTGTGATATTCTTTGACGAGTTTGAGTCTCTGGTTCCGGGAAGAGGGATGGGTTACGCTGACAGCGGAGTTACAGAGCGGGTCATCAGCCAGCTGTTAACCGAGATGGATGGGCTTGTCTCTTTGGAGGATGTTGTTATAATCGCTGCAACAAACAGACCGGACATAATTGACCCTGCGATTCTCCGACCGGGAAGGTTTGACCGCCTGATTTACGTTCCGGAACCCGACAACGACAGTAGGACGGAAATCTTCAAAATCTACACAAAGAACATGCCGCTGGCAAAAGATGTGGATCTGACCCAACTGGTTACCCTAACGAAGAAGTATTCTGGAGCGGACATCGAGGCGCTTTGCAGAGAGGCTGGACTGTATGCGCTGCGGAGTGACATAGAAGCCAAGGAAGTTACTGCCGGTGACTTCAGAAAAGCCACCGAAAAGATTGGGCCCTCAATAATGCCGAACATGGAGAATTGGTACAAGGGATTCATGAAGCATGTTCGACAGTTGAAGAAGCCCACGACGCCGGTGGCGTAGAAACATAATTTGGGAGTGAAAAGAAATGACGATGAAAAATTGGAAGTCTCATCCCCTCTACACGCAGATAAAAGAGTTACTGGAAAGGAAGGGGCCAATGACTGACGTTGAGTTGTACGATTTGGTGAAGGGAACACATGAAGGCGTAGGATTCAGCGAACTCAACAAGACTCTGATGCGGATGGAGATTGAGGGAAAAATCTATGTGTCAGCCCACACCAAAGGAAAAAGAAGAGTTGAATTAATCCAGCAGAGCTGAGGCTGTCCTCGCGCCTCTTCGGGGGTCAGTCTTCAGCCAGCGTCTGGCGGTGCAGAACTTTGGGCGTAAATTTGAGAGTGCTGATGCCTAAAACAAAGGTTGATTTTAAGAGCCTGAGCGGAAAGTCTGTAGCCATCGACGCATACAACACCCTTTACCAGTTTCTTGCAATCATCCGCCAGCCAGACGGCACACCACTAAAGGATCAGTCAGGCAGGATAACCAGTCACCTGAGTGGCTTACTTTACAGAACCGCTAACTTGGTGGAGATGGGAATCAAGGTTGCCTACGTTTTTGATGGTGCTCCCCCAGCACTCAAGGAGGTGGAGATTAAGCGCCGAGCCAAAGTCAAGGCGGAGGCTCTTGTCAAGTATGAACAAGCCTTGAAGGAGGGAAAAATGGAGGAGGCTCGAAGCTATGCTCAGATGACTTCTAGGCTCAAAGATTACATGGCAGAGGATTCGAAGCGGCTTCTCACCGAATTGGGTGTGCCGTGGATTCAAGCGCCGTCTGAGGGCGAAGCCCAAGCTGCTTATCTAACAAGAAAGAGAGCCACTGACTACTGCGGCAGCCAAGACTATGACAGCCTTCTCTTCGGCGCAACTGCTCTGGTGAGAAACATGACTATAAGCGGCAGACGCAAGATTCCGCGAAAGAACGTTTACGTCGAAGTTGTACCTGAGACTATAAAGTTGGATTATGCTCTCAAAGAGCTGGAAATCACCCGCGAACAGCTCATAGATGTTGCCATGCTGGTGGGAACAGACTTTAATCCTGACGGCGTTAAGGGCATAGGACCGAAAACTGCTCTGAAATTGATAAAACAGCATGGAAGCATCGAAGAGGCGCTGCCGGAGCTGGAAGGTGCCGAGTTTCCTGCTGAACCTAAAAGAATACGGGAAATCTTCCTTAACCCAAAAGTTACGGACAACTACAAGTTGGAATGGAAGGAACCTAACGTCGAGGGTGTGGTAGACTTTCTTTGCCGCGAAAGAGACTTTTCCGAGGACAGGATACGCAAAGCATTAAGCAAAATGACTGCCGGACTGAAAGAAGCAAAAAGCAAAACAACTCTGGAAAGCTGGTTCGGCTAGAGCCCAGTTACGGTTGGAAACCGTGTTTGCCGATCAGCGGAACGAAGGCGACTCCTCCCAAGTTTTCCTGAAATGTTTTTCCGTTCTTTTTTCTGACGCGAATTAAGCTTTGGTAGAACTGCGCTCCGCCCACAGGAACAAGAAGGACTCCCCCATCCTTTAGCTGCTCAATTAATGGTTTAGGCACTGTTGGACCCGCCGCAGCAACGAAGATACGGTCATAGGGCGCCTCCTCTGGATACCCCAAGGTTCCATCCTGATGGATTATGGTAACTCTGTCTCCATACCCTGTTTTGGCGATGTTTTGGTTGGCGAATGCAGCCAGCTCGGCTATTCTTTCTATTGTGTAGACGTGTCCCCACGCCTCTTTAGGTGCGTTGGAGGGAGCCACAATCTCAGCTATGGTGGCGGCGTGCCAGCCTGAACCCCCGCCCACCTCTAGGACTTTGTGTCCAACTTCCAGCTCAAGGGCTTCATCCATTATGGATACCATGTTTCGCCCAGCTGACCGCACTGTGTCAACTGAGAGGCGCGGAAGCTGTTTGCCCTGAACCTATAGGAAGCGGACAATCCGATGCTGCACTGGCTTTCACGTTTTCGGGAAGAAACGGTTCCCGAGGCACCTGGCGCAGCGCCCTGATGACATTAGGCGACCTGAGGATACTGCTTCTAACCAGTCTCTGAATCAGTGCTTCCCACTGCTGACCCATCCTTCACCCCCACTAAATATAGGAAAACACGCGCCTTAAAATCTAACCCCTCCAGATTCTTCAAACCCAGAACATCAGGCGCCCTAAACAAAACATCCGTAAACCCCCACGAACTGCAGAAGGCAAAACTCACCTACCATGACATGATGGGGTGGACTGAACAGGGAATCCCAAAACAGAGCACATTAGAAGAACTGGACATAGCATGGGCAGCAAACAAAATCTCTGCACAATAACTGAGACTAAATTAATACTATAGGGTTTGGGGGTTAAAATTTAACCTCAAACACAAATATGTCATAATTTTGTTCAGTGGAGACCAGAGAACTTGTAGAAATCGGAGAAAAAAGGGTGTCATCGAACGAATCCGTGTATTGCATCGTAATATTTAATAAAACGTTTTGTGTACATCCTTATAGACACTAATCAAATTTTACCCGGTTAAGGTGATAAATAGTGAGTGATGGTATCCTAGTCTTTGAGAGACAAGTCCTTTCTTTAGCACTTGTTGAGAAGGAATTATATCAGTTGTACACCAATTTATCTGAAAGAGTTGAGGACCTGTCCGCTAAAACCCTGTTCTCCTATATAGCAACTGACAGTTTGAAACATTCCACTATTCTAGCAGCAATAATTGACGAAGTTGACGGCACGAAAGCACAAGAACTTGATTGTGAAATGAACATCCTATACACCAAAGACTTGATTAAAACACTTTCAAAGGATATAGCAAAAAATGAGAGAATTAGCCGAGAAGAACTCATCTCGTTAATCGACACGCTGGCCGGTTTTGAAAACTTGCTGTTTAATGAATACAAAAAAGCTTTTCGTTTAGAATACAGAGGCTTTAGCAAACATGAACCAGACAAAAATGATGAAGCAGACCTGAACATTTTAACTTTGATTGTCGGCGATGAAGAACGCCATCAAAGAATATTATCTGCAATAATCACTCTTTGTGACAAGAAATTATCTTTCAAACATGATGCCCCAATTGTAAAATATCACAATCCAGACTCTTGGTATGTACCACCCAGAAAACAAAAACCATGAAAATCTGGTTCCTTTCTAGCCAACACTAGATTATGATCCTGAAAATTCGGTAAACTCAGAAAGATATGACATCCTCATGGAAGTTAGGATATGCCTAAAGAAAACATATCAACCAACTTGAAAGGAAACACTCTGCGGGTTTACTGGTTTTTGTTAGAATGCCCCAACAATTCTTCTGGTCCCCGTCAGATTCAGAGAGAACTGGGATTCAAAAGTCCTGCCTTGTCCGCGTATCATCTCGACAAACTGATGGAGTTAGGTTTAGTTAACAGAATTAGAGGTGAGTATCAGGTAACAGAAGTTGTTGACGTCGGCGTTCTTAAACAGTTTACGAAGATAGGAAGCTTCATGGTTCCCAGGTATGTAACTTATGCAACTACGATAACCATACTTTTCGGGTTCTTTCTCACTCAACTTAGAGAAATTACTTTCTATAGTCTTTTTGCTTTAATTTTTGGAACCATAAGTACCGTGATTTTCTGGTACGAAACATTCAGAGTCTGGCGAAGCCGACCTTGAAATAACTGAATCCAAAAGCACATTTGTTCTATTAATTGCCTCTAAGCGCCTCTCGTGTTCAATTAGTTGAACAGGGTGTTCAAAAACGTTTTCTTATATCTTACGATTTCAATGTTATAGTTGGTGATTAGAAATGGAGAACGGAGCAAAAAAAATTGGGTTTAGAGTAGCAGCTGGTTTCTTGGTGGCTATAACAATAATCTTAGCGGTTTTCGCTTCAGGAATACAATTGCCAACCGTAAAAGCCAAAACTGGAACTTTGACAGTTTTGCTAACCGATGCACCTACAGACCTAGAACACCTGAATATTACAATCAGTAGCCTTTCAGCACTTAATGTTGATGATTCAGAAGAAAACTGGATCGAACTAAATTTCGTTGGTGGTAAAGAATCGGTATATTTTGATCTTCTGGCGCTTTACAACGTTACTATGGAACTGTCATCCCAAGAAATTCCGGTTGGAAACTACACTAAACTGCGAATGAAAATAGAAACTGCCAATGCAACCAAAACCGATGGCGAAATTATTGAAGACCTTCAAGTTCCATCAGGAAAAATAGATATCATTATACATTTTGAAATAGACAGCGATGAAACTACATATCTACTCATTGATATGGAAGCTGACTGGGTTGCCATCAGTAGAAGTAGCCGTCTCAGACCCGTATTCAAAGCCACGATCGCGGAGCCACCATCAGAAGGAGAATCGGAGGAATAAGAAATGCTGTCCCTGCTTCAATCATTTTTTTCTCATCCCGAGTTTCTGGCGCCTACATTATGGGTGACCTTTGGATGCACATTAGCATGGTATTTGCTTTCGGCAAAAAGATGTCAAGCGATTGATACTCAAGAATTATACTTGCTATGGAAGACTCATAAACAATTTGATCAGTGCACCGCTAACGAGTTTGAGCCAGTAATGAAAGGAAATAAGATAGTTGGTTACAAATGTGAATGCGGGCATGAGCATCTTCAGGAACGTCCAATAATAAATTTTGGAGCCTAAACCCTTCATCCACATATTTTTTGGGGGAAGGGGATGGGCAAAGAAATCGAGACATTGGAGGATTTGAAAATAGAGCTGGCTAAGATGGGGTACTCCGAAGAAGCAATACAAGAAATTTTCAAGTGGATTCCCACCACCAACAAGTAATCAGTCCCCCTTTTTGTTAATGATAAATAGGTCATTGCCTTGACTTTTTGATTTCTAAATCATAGTTAATTCAAACTTAACTAAGCCTTTCCGAAAAGATGTCTCTTCTGCACGCCATGCTAGTGACGTAGTTTAGACCGATGAAGAGAGCTTCTTGTTAGCTCTTGGTTTTCTAGGAAGAAAGACTGACAACCACAATTCAGGTTTACAATCTTCTGGTTGATATACCTACTGAATATAGCAAGAACTTGCTTTCAATAGTTATTGTGCAATGATTGAGTTTTAACCCCAAACCCAAACAGTCATTTTTTCTTAAAAATTGCTGAGATTGTGTGATTTTTGGTTACATTTTCAAACTTATACGTACGAATTGCCCCTAAGTGATTGTTTTTGTCAATAACCACATCTTCAATTTTGTATCCCGGGTCTGCAGCAACAATGAAAACTGTGCTATCCCCACCATAATCTATTTTCTGTTCCGTGTTAGGACTAAGTATGCCACCCTTGTTAACGATTGGTTTTATTATTCTACTTCCATCTCTTCGCTTCCTTACAACAATAGGTATTGCCATAGAAGCAGGGACAATGAACCCTGATACAATAAGAACAACCATTTCAAAACTAAAACCAGACGAGATAGATTCTGGCACATAATATCCATGAAATGTTAGGGGCTCGCTTATTGTCAAGGTCGAAGAAGTGTTGCCTTCTTTCAAAACATATTGTTTTTCACCTTTTGTTGTTTCAATAGTTGTTGCGTAACTAAAAGTAATAGTATCTCCAGCGTTTACCCAAATTGCAACAGGAAGTTCTTCAATCGATCTATTGCCGTTGACAATAATTTCAATAGTTCCTGACACCTCTTGGTCCATCCCATTTTGACCGAAGATAACAAGGTACTGAGTCTGGTAAACAGCGGTTAAAGTTAAAGACCTATCTACAGTTTCTGCTTCGCTTTCACTAACCAAAACTTGTCTAACATTCCCAGCAGCATTGACTTTGATTTTTTCAAAATTTCCTTTAACAGGGGTTCCAATGTCAACCCATTCTTTTACGTCATTGGTCTGCTGCAACGCATCACCCACTGTGTTGTAGGTAACCTCATATTGAGTTTTCCAATTTGCCACAACAGTTTTTGGACCATCTATTATTATAGGGCTACTTGTCGTTTCTGTACCTGTTGCATCTCCTGTCCAACCAGTAAAGATCTCTCGTTTGCCATTCTTGCTGGTTACAATGTTATCGGTTACGGAAACAGACACTGTTGCCCCGACATCATACCATCCTCCTCCAATGGTCTGACCAACCTCTGAGTCTACAGAAAGAAAGTATTGTTCTTCCCAAATGAAGGTGACAATATGGTTAGATTGAATATTAGTTAGGACCAACTCTCTACCCGAAACAAAAGAACCATCATCTAAAGCATATCCGGTGCAAATCCAACGATGATCTTTTTGGCTTTCTGGATTTGTAACTGATACAATAAAATTATCGCCAGCATTAACTTCTGAGGAAGGAGTAGCTTGACCATGGGAACTTACAACATCAATAGAGTATGTTGTCGTCTTTTCTGAGAAAATAGCGCTAATGGTATGATTTGATGTGACAATTGAAAACGAATAACTTGCCGTTGAGCCTACCGAATTTCCATCTACTAAAACATCGGATACGAAATAGCCAACCTCAGGGCTAATAGCAAAAATCTGAGAATCTCCATAGTTCACTTGAATAAATCCAGATGGATTGATTGACCCATGTTCACTATCTTGGGCTGTAATCGTTAGAACTTTCAGTGCAAAATTTGCTGTGATTGTAGTATCTCCGGTTAGATCAGCTAAAGTGAATGAACTGACTGCACCTATGCTTGAGCCATTGACTAAAACGTCTGCTATGTTGTAACCTGTGTTAGGGGTTATCGTGAAGGCTTTACTTCCTCCGTAAAGGATTAAGAGAGTTCCAGTTGGGCTGATTTCTCCTCCTGGACTGGATGAAACCGAAACACTAATTGTGGATTGGTTTGTTACAAAAGTTGCTACAATATTTTTGTTTCCATCAATTGTTAGGTTGAATGGATTAAGGGAACCTGTCAGGTCGCCACTCCAAGAACTAAAACTCCAGCCAGAAGCCGGATTTGCCGTCATTTGAACAACGTCACCGAAATGGTAGCTGCTCTTTTGGGGATCTAGGAGTATTGAGCCGTCTCCAATCTCAGAGACAGAAACAACATAATCAATCGGACTAAAAGTGGCAGTTAAAGTATGGTTGGCGAAAACGTTAGTGAAATTATAAGATGTTGTTGGGCCAACTGAGATTCCATCTACTAGAACATCGGATACGAAATAGCCAACCTCAGGGCTAATAGTGAAGAATTTGTAGCTACCTTGAGCGATGTCGCATGTTCCAGGATTGATTATACCGTGAGAGGTCTGAATCACTGTAATAGCTGAAACCGGTGTTGATGTTACATTTACTTCTGTTTCAGTCGAGTTGACACTTGAACCTGTGTTATCAGTTATTTGAACAAAGAAGGCCCAAATTCCGGTTATTGTGGATCCCGAGAAAGTGTATGTAGCTGAGTTTGAACCAACGGAAGTGAAGTTTTGTCCAGGTTGCTTCTGATACCATTGAAAAGTATAAGGAGAAGTTCCGGTTGTGATTTCCGAGCAATTTAGAATCGAGGACTGGGCTTTTGGAACTTGGTTTGGGGTTGCTGATATTGTAGGGGCTATCAATGTTGGGTTGAGTGTGATGTTGATGGTGTTTGAGGTTATTGTTTGGGGAATAATTGAATTATCTGTTACGTTGAGTTTGAATTGCCAAGTGCCAATTGGAGTTGTTGGTGTGGGTGAGAAAGTGTATTCTGATTGGTTGGCGCCAAGGATAGGCATTAATATCTCACCTTCATAACTTTCTAGCCATCGGTAAGTGTAAGGTGGGGTCCCTCCCGATGGACCCGCGGTTTGTGACAATAGAGAAGACTGATCTTGATTGATTTTGTTGGAGGAAGCACTGATGATGGGAGGAGTGAACGGTAATGGAATCACGGCTAATGTCGGTTGTTCACCCTCCAAAGTTAGTGCTACACCGCCTTCTTCGATGCTGGTGGTGGCGCTTATTGTCCAGTTGAATACGCTAGGAATGGCTGGTGCAATTGCGTCGAAAGTGACAGTGAGGTTTTCTCCTGGGTTTATAACCCCACCCCCCACGGTGGCACTTACGATTATTGACGAATTGGTCAGTGTGTAATTCCATAGCGTTGCTGGGTTAAGAATCGTTATTGGAGATAGAACTGTTAGTCCTGCAGGAATTGATATTGTTGTTGAGCCTAGAGTGCTTTCTCCTGTGTTTGTTATCGTTATCAGATATGTAGCAAGTTGGTTCACATTGACTTGATCAGGAGTCACTGTTGCTGTAAACGCGTATGCTTTTGCTCGAACTTTAGTTAGTGTGCTAGCCGTAAGGATTAGAAGTAAAAGCAATAAAATGGTAGCTTTAATTTTGTGTAATTTCTGTTGCTCCATTAGATATCTCTCTCTTTGGCTATTTTCGCCCGTAAACATTAGCAATTATATTGAATATTGAGACATCCCATATCCGATAATAATTTTAACTATGGAGTCCTAATAAAGATTATTGTTTGTCTGTTAAACAATAATACAATTAAACGTCCACCAGGAAAACACAACACTCCATAAATAGAAACAAAAAATTCGCGGGAGTGCGTGTGCGCCTGCGTGTTTGTTGTTTGCACGTGAAGATGAGTAAGAGTGGGAGAGAAAGGTTAAATTTTAACCCGCTGTCAAAACTGTGGATTTTATAGTAAATCTTAATTAATCAGATATGCTATAGTTATAGGGGGGTACTCCTTGAACGAAGATCAGGTCAGCGAAGTAATTGTTACTTTTATTGCGATACCATTAATCCTGATAATTTCGCTTTATCTAGTAGCCTGCGCCATTGCGCCATTGGTCGATCTGAACAATCAGACTTTCAGGGTAATATTCACATTAGCAGGAGGAGTCCCCACCCTCTTTTTTTATCAAAAAAATCAGATTAGAAAGACAGCAACTGCGCAAAAACGTGATTGAATTCTAGTGCTGAAACAGAGAATTTCACAAACAATAATAGGCGCGCATTCAATATATCTAATTAGAGAGAGTACATTAGCGTTGAATAAGAAACTAGCCACTCTAATTGTAACGATACTGGCAATATCAACAATGTTAGCGGCTTTTCCAATGGCAAGCGCAGAAATTGTCGGCAACCCCTTCCTTTGCGCAACATCCCCCCCTGGCAGCACTGCTCCGCTAACTAGTGGACCTCCAGGTACATCGGTTGCTGTTGTAGGAAATACTAGTGGTGGAGCAGCAGATCCGTTTGCTATTGTTACTGTATACTGGGACGGGCTGTCTGGTTCCGTGCTGGGTTCAGGAGATGCAAATAATCTTGGCGAGTACCGGATCACTGTGACTATTCCTGATGCAGTCAACGGGCAACACTGGATTGTAGTCAACGATGGTGAAAGTGAATCTGGGGGTTCACCTTTTCAGGTGACTGCGGGTCTAGTCGTTACGAACTACTACCTCGGTGTTGTTCCGCCAATCGGAAACGGAGAAGTCTATGTGAACGGAACACTACGCACGAAAAGCAGTGTAGAATTCAAGCCAGGAGAAGTAGCCAACATCACAGCTGTTCCAGATTCAGGATGGAAATTTGACCGTTGGGCTTTTGGATATGGAGGAACACGTAACCCGTGGTATCTCACAATGACTGGAAATATGGCGGCATGGGCAGTATTCGAAGAAATTCCTCCGGGAGGCAACTTTGCGGTGACCGTCCACAACGTGACTGTGGAAACCAGCACTTACGTCGTTGAAACAGTCAGCAATTCAAGTGTGTCAGAGTTCGTTTTCAATGGAACAGCAATTAGATTCCATGTTGACGGAGCCTCTGGAACAGCAGGTTTCTGTAATGTTACCATTCCATCAGAGTTGATGTCAGGTGACTTCTCAATTTACAAAGACGGCACCCTGCTAATCAAAAATGTAGACTACACTGGAACATACAACGGCACTCATCATTTATTCAGCATAACGTATGAACACAGCACTCACACGATAGAGATTACGGCTACAACAGTAATACCTGAATTCTCTTCACTGATTATGCTTTCACTACTAGGCTTTGCAACCCTAACCATCATAATATCTAACAGGAAGTTTAAACGCTAGCGCGATTACGGTTTTTAGGGAGAATGTGAATGTAATAAATACTTAGTTTTTTCTAGATTGATTTACGTTTAGTCAGTGGAAATCGTGGGTAATTTTAATTATACCATCATACAAAAAGTATAATGGATAACCATGAGAAGCTATATCAAAATTTATGGGCCACCAATTTTAGATGCAATAAAAGAACTCGAGAGAGTAGCTATCGATATGCCTGAAGTATGCGTAATGGATCACGTTATACTGAAGAATCTTTCACCAAGAATTGCCAGAGATCTGGGAGGAGACACAGTAGGGACAGTTGATGTTGCTGTTTCCGGCTTTTTTATGCAGAGAACTGGTGTTACAGTCCCAGTCAAGAGATGCCATAATATAATCAGCAAACACGGGCAAAAACTAGGAGAATACGATTTCTTTTTCGAGTGGCATGAAGAACCTGACACATCCCAGCTCAATACCCTAATAGGAAGAATAGATAAGGCTCTAAAGCCACTCGGCTGCTTATATACAATAACAACAAAATAGCAAAAACCCGCTTGTGAGCGCTAGAGTGTACACACACCCGGTCTCGGTAATTAGGTTTATTTCTGTCTGTCGGCAAATCGATAGGCGAAAAGTCGGATTTTCACATCCGTTACTTCGCTGTTCTGTCGTATCATTGTTCGGTTTGGGTTTGGGGTTAAATTCAAATCCCAACCTAGCCTCCTTTCTCTTAACATCTTAACGTTCGGTTTCTATTTGCATTTTTTAATCAAGTCTTCGCGCACTGGATGAAATATGTCAAGCATTATGAAGGGCTCGTTGCCCATAGTTGTGTCGCTGTGGGGAACATTAGCTGGAATGCAGTAGAAATCACCTTTCTTAACTATTCTCTCTTCATCTCCTATCCTCAAGCTGGCCTTTCCACTGTAGACCACTCCAATCTGTTCTTGTGGATGTGAATGCAATGGAACTGCATGTCCTGGCAAAGTCACGTTCAAAACCATCATCATTTTTTCACCGTGTAATCCCGTTAAGATAATAGTCTCCAAACCTTCCATTTGCACGATCTTCACAGCTTCAGCAAGATTAATAAAATATGGAATTTTCTTTTCTTTCAATCTTCATCCTCCTGCAGCTCCTTCATGTTCGCGCAGAAAATCTATATTGTGATTTGCTATTTTTCTCCTTATTGCGCGCGAGCATAACGGTAGACATAACAAGAAGTGTAGGTTGGTCCCACTGCAAACGTAAAACTGCACGGAGATGGCTCACCGCTCCCAGCGCCGCACATCCTATCCATCTTGTAGTAGGGGCAGCCAACGCCAGCTTCACTTCCATAAAATCGCCCTCGTCTTCTCCAGCAAACGTCCCTACAGAACCTTTTTACCTCCTCTTTATCGTGATAACCTAGTGTTTCAGTGACTGGTCGTATCTTTCCGCATAAGAAACACTTAACCATCTCTACGTCCCCAGTGAGTTCTGGATATTTCTCAACAAACTCTCGGATAGAAGGTGCTTGAGTCTCCACGATCTAGTTTCTTTTTTAGGATAGGAACTGCTTTGGGATCGCCTATTTTTACTAGTACTTCCGCTAGTTCAATGCTGCCTACTCCATCCGTCCTTAATTCTTCAATTATATAATCCAAAGCTTCAGCGCCATTTTCAACAAGGATTCTATTGGCTATGTCTCGCTTCCTCCAATGAAATGGGTCGTTGTAGTCTTGACTGTTGTTTATTGCAGCCAACGCACGGTAATCCTTCTTCTCCTTCAATCTTTGAGCCCATTGTTCAGCTGATTCAGGCAATTTCACTTGTAATTCTCACCCAAATATTACATATGTTAGGTTCTAGTGTTTAAAAATAAAAGGTTTCTATTCCTGGCTAGGAAATCCCTTACTGCCTAATTGCTAACATGCAATAATTGGGAATATGTAACTTGTCTTGGTAACCGAACAGCGACTGGATGGACTATTACTTCAATCACAGGTTACCTTTTCTTTGATTACTTACGTGGAGTAGTCCAAACAGTTCCAACTGATAATGGTTTGGGTTTGGGGTTAAACTTTAACTGCAAGATAACTTGGTAATTATTTTTTACTTATGTTGGAACCACCGGATGTTTCAATGTTGCCTAGAGATGGATCTCCAATATAGAAGAGTTGTGAACCTCCGCTCAGATCGGCATCAAGTCGTCCATCAAGATTTATTGTTGCATGGCTTCCTCCACTGAGTTCTACATCTGTGTTGTGGACAGGAAAATCTGAGAGTTCCAGTCGACTTCCAGAAGAGGCGTCAATAGTAAGATCATTTGCTTCACCAACAAATCCTAACAACTGACTACCACCAGATAAATCAAATTCCGCGTCTCCACTAGTCTCAAATTCGCCTCTCAAAATGCTGCCTCCAGATAATTCAAGAGAAAACGCCCTAGTAGAACTAAATTCTTCAAGTTTTCCCATCGCGCCTCCTGATAATTCCAGGCTGTGAAGTTCAGGCATTGTAATTTCTACATTGAATGTTGCTGATCTGAAACTATACCCCCATTTCACTCCTATAATCAAAGTATCACCTGACTTCTTTACTTCGATATATTCCATGACATTGTCATCAGCTGTTACTAGGACGTTATGCGAGTTTGATTGAGAGATTTCAACCATAAACCCGCTTCCAGCATTCACAGAAGTGAAATCAGTAAAGAATTCCTCCTTAGTAACTAAATCTCCTGAACCAACAACTTCACCGAGTGGGTGCCAGTCCCAAAGGAAAAGCACAGTTAGGAATAAACCCGCTATAACAACTACCACAACAATAGCGATCAGAATTATTGCCATAGTATTAATTGGTGTCCTTCTTTTTCTACCTAGTGTTCTTCTTTCGGATCGTACAGTGGTGGAATCAACTGGCATTCCACATTTTGGACAATATTTCGTGCCTTCATCTAATTGGTTTCCACACTTCGAACAGAATGGCATTACCTTGTGCCTCGAACAACAGTTATTATCTTCAAATATAAAAGATGACTCATCAACTCTTTGGCTTTGGGTTTTGGGTAAAATTCTAACCCCACACAAGTTCTAACATTCAAAAAAGAGGGAAAACAAAAACATTTACAATCCAACAGAAATGCACGCGCACAGCAAATTATAAATAATTTTTCCTAACTAGATAACATGGCTTAAATTCGCGGGGGGAAATAAAATGAAGAAAATAGTTTTGTTAGTTGCGCTTTCAGTACTACTGTTATCTGCAACGGCGCTTCCAGCTCTGGCGCAATACGACTGGGACGCTGACGTCGAGGTAGGCGACTGGTTCTTATACGCACCCAATCTTATCTTATGGGAAAGCGAAGAGGTAGCGTTCCCGCCTTTTTATCTGCAATATCTGCAAACCTATAATGAGTCCTCTTTGATGAACTACACAGTTACCGATGTAACCGGTGATGTCATAACCTTTGAGGTCGTATATCACTGGAAAAACGGAACCGAAACTACATCTACTGTGGAAGAAAACATGACCAGCATTGAATCATCACTGATGGTTATCGGCGCAAATCTTCCAAACGGTGCAGAAATACGACCTGAATACAGTATCCTCGACATGTGGCCAATGCCAGCAAGATATCTAAACGAGTCAATAATGCTGGAAACTGACACAGGAACAAGAGAAACGAATGTTCTGGATCACGACAGCAACATTTTTGAACAAATTTATCACTACACCTACTATTGGGACAAAGAAAGTGGAATTCAAGTTTACCACGCAGAGCATGCAACAGACGTACTAAACGAAAATCAACAGATGTTCAGCTATTCGTGTGAGGTATTGTTAATAGACTCAAGCACAGGCGTAGTACTACCTGACCTCACAGGACCAGTTATGCTGTTAACGTTAATGGTAATTGCAGTCCCAATAGTGCTCATGCACAGACGCAAAAAACTACACATCTAAACAATTTTTTTTTCCTTTCTTTTTTGTGTTGGAGGTGGAGATTGTTGGTTGGTAAAAACCGACTCGGATGGAAATATGTTGTGGAACAAGACCTATGGGGAAACAGGCTCAGACTCCGGGGTTCCCGTGCTCGAGACAGTAAAGGGAGGATACGCAATAATAGGGTTTACACGCTCGTTTGGCGCTGGAGACCAAGATTGGTATGTCGTGAAAACGGATGAGCTAGGCGTGGTTCCAGAGGGCTTAACCAGCAGCGTGATGTTGCTGCTGTCAACTGCTGCAGCCACAGTCGGCATAGGCATTCTGCGCAAGCACCAAAATTGAAAAGATGGTGACTAAAGAAACCACAGAAAACGCAAATACCCATCTCCCTCTTTTTTATCTCTCCAGAAAACAGTATCATCAAATTGTTTCTGAGTTTTGTTGAACAAGCCTTATTTCTTTCAAATACAATGATTCATTGTTGGTACCCCAATCATAAACTGTTTTATCTCCCCGATCTCTCAGTTTCATTTTGGTTGGGGTACCACTCTCTGATTATCTAAACAGTAACATCAGATATTCTCTTGTACAATCAGAGTTGTGGGAGTACTCGTGTAGAATGTTATTTGTGGTTTTTTGTGTGCTTTCTCTTCGCGCAAGTGAGTGACTGAGTTTTATTGCATCGATATAGGATGAGAGAGAGCATGAGAGAACCTAAGGGGACGGGCACACGCAAAGGCACAGCAGAAGGAACACGAGGGTTTAGGTTTGGGCTTAAAATTTAACCCCAACTGGTTAGTACTTAGTAACTTCCTCTACAGAGCGATAAACAGAGTGAAACCGCAGAACTGAAACCGAAAAAATCAAACCCTAACTTATTCACACGAACTTTACCCATATTAGGAGACTAATAACAGTTCATTGTTGAAAACTAATTTTTTTCAGGAATTCCAGACACAACAAAAACTTGGCACCCAAGTTCACACGCACATCAATATACTGCAATAGTGTTGAAAGCCAGTTTTTGGATAGGTTTTATAGTTCGGTTTCCTTTTGGATATGAGTTGCTGACGCCTTCGTGAGGTATGTTGATGATCGTAAAATGTTTCGCGGTTGGATGGCTTTCCACGAACTGTTATGTTGTAGGCTGCGAAGAAACCAGAGAAGCGGCTGTTATTGACCCAGGAATGGAAAGCGAAAGAGAGGCTGAACCGATTCTGGATTTCATAAAACAAAACAGTTTGCACATCAAATACATCATCAACACTCACGGTCATCCAGACCATGTAGCCGGAAACGCCCTAATGAAAGAGGCAACGGGCGCACCCATCCTCATCCACGAAAACCATTCTGCACATGTGCAAGCAGCAGACAGGAAACTCCGCGACGGAGACGTCATTCAGGTGGGCACCCTCAAGCTAGTGGTTCTCCACACCCCAGGACACACAAAAGACGGCATCTCCCTCTTAGGCGACAAAGTTGTATTCACTGGAGACGCTCTCTTCGCGGGTTCAGTGGGCAGAACAGACTTTATTGGTGGATCCTACGAGGAGCTGATTCGGTCGATCAAGACCAAACTTTTGTGTTTACCCGACAGCTTCAAGGTGTATTCTGGGCACGGACCGCCTACCACTATAGGCGACGAAAAACGACACAACCCTTTCCTGCAAACGTAACAAAAAGTGCCGAGGAACAACAATGGAGATTAGGCTGGACAGGTCAACGGTTCCCTTCAGTTTAGAGCACACCTTAGATTGCGGTCAGCTTTTCAGATGGCAGAAGCTGGGTGACTGGTGGTATGGCGTTGTTGCAGATAGAGTTGTTAAGATAAAACAGAGCGGCGAACGGCTGATTTTCCAGGTTTTTCCAGAAACCCAGAACCAAGGCTTTTTCGAGAATTACCTAAGATTAGACGATGACTTGCCGTCTATTCTGTCTCAAATAAGCAAAGACGAGCACATGAGAAAGGCAATCAACCTTTTCTGTGGACTAAGACTGGTCAGGCAAGAGCCGTGGGAGTGCCTCATCTCCTACATCTGCGCAACATACAAGAGCATCCCAGCCATCAAAAAAATGGTCAACAGCATCTCCAGACAGTTCGGAAAAGAGCTAACCTTTGACGGCTACGATTTCTACACCTTTCCGAAGCCAAGTGACCTAGCTCAAGCCTGCCCCAAAGAACTGCGAAGCTGCGGGTTAGGATTCAGGGCGGAACGGGCTTTAGAAACCGCAAGACTGGTTGACAGCGGAGAATTCTCCCTAGAATCTTTACGGAGCATGGATTACGGAGCGGCTAGGCGAGAGCTTCTGGGTTTGCCTGGGGTGGGACAGAAAGTCGCCGACTGCGTTCTTCTCTTCTCCCTAGAGAAACTGGAGGCTTTCCCTATAGATGTGTGGATGAAACGGGCAGCCACAACAATCTATGCAAGCCACTTTGACCCCTCATTCATTGAACGGGTTGCCCGCAAGAGCTCACCTACGCCAAAGGAATATGAGACAATTGGCTCCTTTGGAAGAGAATATTTCGGAAGATACGCGGGTTACGCGCAGGAATACCTGTTTCATTTCCTGAGAACACAAAAGCAACACTAACATTTTTTCGCTGCGGTTAGCCTTTTACGACTCCCAGCGGAACCAGCCGGACAACGCGGGTTGCAATTCCAGCTTTATCGCTTACTTCCACAACATTGTCCACATTCTTGTACGCGGGGTCAGCCTCTTCAGCCAAAACAACGGCACTGGCTGCTCTGACAACGATTCCCCGATTCTCCAAACCTCTTTTCACATCTCCGCCCCAGAACCTATGCTTAGCAGCCGATCTGCTCAGCATTCGTCCAGCCCCATGAGCCGTGGAACCGAAAGAAAGCTCCATAGCCTTGTGCGTCCCCACCAGCAGCCACGAAGCCGTGCCCATGCTTCCAGGAATGATAACAGGCTGCCCCACGGATCGGTAGTCAGCAGGAACATCCTTGTGTTCAGGCGGAAAACAGCGCGTTGCACCTTTTCTGTGCGTAAAAACTTTGGTTCGCTTCCCATCTATGGTGTGTTCTTCGATTTTTGCGATGTTGTGGGCAACGTCGTAGACCAAATCCAAGCCAAAATCTTCTGCTGGCCTCTTGAGAACCTCTTCGAAGCTTTGGCGAACCCAATGGGTGATGACTTGCCGATTGACGAAGGCATAGTTGACGGCACATGCCATAGCTTGGTAGTAGTCCTGTGCCTCGTCGCTTGTGCCTGGTGCGCAGGCAAGTTCTCTGTCTGGTATGGAGATGTTGTATTTTTGGACGGCGTGTTCCATGACGCGGAGATAATCCGAGCATGTCTGATGTCCGAATCCTCGGGAGCCGCAGTGAATCAGAACCGTAACCTGTCCTTCATGAGTGACGCCGAAGGTTTTGGCTACTTTTTCATCATAGATTCTGTCAACTTTTCCGACTTCCAGAAAGTGGTTTCCTGAGCCTAGAGTGCCGCTTTGAGGAAGACCCCTTTGTTTGGCCCGTGACGAAACCTTGTCAGGGTTAGCGCCTTCCATACGTCCCCCCTCCTCACAGTGCTTGACGTCCTCGGGTCGAGCCAACCCCTTTCTCACTGCCCAAGGCACACCTTCCACGACCAACTGCTCAAGTTCATGCATGTTCAGTCGGAAGTCTTTGCGGCTGCTGCCGAGCCCGCTGGGAACGTTTCTGAATATCGCTGTGGTGATGGCGGCAAGGTAGGGTCTAACATCGCTTTCGGAAAGGTTTGTGGTCAAAAGGCGGACTCCACAGTTGATGTCGTAGCCCACTCCCCCTGGGCTTAGCACTCCCTCTTCATAGTCTGTGGCGGCGACGCCTCCGATGGGAAAACCGTATCCTTCGTGACCGTCAGGCAAAGTGATCGCATACTTGTAAATACCTGGAAGGTGGGCGACGTTGACGCACTGATCGAGCGTTCGATCCGTTTTGATTTTTTCTACGAGCTGCTCGTCGGCAAAGACCATGCCAGGAACGCGCATACCTGACTTGTAGCTTGTGGGTATGCGCCAGCTGTAATCGTCAATCTTCTCTAGGGGAACGGCTGACGCCCGCTCTCGGAAGTTTCTTTGCTTGCCCATAAAACCACCGTTCAGTAAAGACTTGCAGCGGGGAACTTATAAATAATGAGTGGAATGTCGTATACCCTGCATACTTTTTTATTTTCAGCTTGATGCAGAGGCTTCTGTTTCAGCAAATTACTGTCTACGCATCAAACCGCAATGTTTAAGAACCGCTTCCATTCAATGAGCATGTAAATCGGATGTAGATTAAATGTCAAGTGAAGAACCAACTGAAAGTGAAGAGCTGGTAAAGGTAGAAACGCTTACTCCCAATTCGAGAGGCGTCAACATCGTCGTGAAAGTAGTTTCCAAGGGTGAAATCAGGAGCGTCACGGGAAGAGACTATTCTGTGCGCAGAGTCACAGATGCCTTGGTCGGAGACGAGACTGCGTCCATATACATGACCCTTTGGGATGAAAGAATAGACGCAATAAACGAAGGAGCCACTTTGCAGATCACTAACGGTTACATAAACCTCTTCAGAGGAAACATGCGCCTAAATGTAGGCAAATACGGCAGTTACGAAGTTCTAGAAGATTCCCCAATCGCGGAAGTCAACACAACAATCTTTCAGACAAACGATACGAACAAGAGAGACGATACCGTAGACCCTACCGTCAATCCGGCGGATACGGCGGCAGAGGCGGCGGAAGAAGCGGCGGATACCAGCAGCGAAGAAGATACTAAAACACCTTCTTCTTTTCATTTCCTTTTTTCAGCAGGTCATTTTTGGATTGTACAATAGGATTTCTGTTTAAAGGAGACAGCTTTGCGGAACCCGATTTTATTCCTTCGTTAACTAGTGGTTGAGGCGCTCTTTTAACCCAAATTAGCGCGTTTTACGCGACTCTGCTCATTGGCTAGTTTGTTGATTGGGCATTTTCTGCAATCATCTTCACAGTTTTCACAAAAGATTTCGGCGAGTTCGCTAGAGCGAGAATTCATCCCTCTCACACCAAAACAAATTATGCTCTCACAATTACTGCAGCGCATGGTTGTGAACTGCATGCCCTTGGATTTCGGTCTGAAAGGATTTAAACGACCACATTTCGGGCATTTGACGAACTGGAGTTTCTCGTGTTTCTTCCCATGTACAACATCAACTACGGCTTCGAACATGCTGTAGACATAGTCATCGCCAGACGCGAAATCCAAGTTAGGCTTCCTCTCCTTGAACAATGGAGAAAGGGCTGCAGCTAATTTAAGAAAGATTGCGATATCGGATATGTTAGAGAATCCGAAATACTTTCTTCGACGACTAAAGCGCCGATGATTTGGGCTAGATTCTGGCGTTTACGTTGTTTGTTTCCGAGTTTTTCTGAAGAGTTGAGAAAGTTGCCCAAAGCAGAAGGAGAGAACTCGGAAGAGGTCAATAAAGGGATATACGACAATTCTGGTGAACTTTTTGTTGTGCAGTGCCCTGTATGCATATACTGTCGCCACTATAATTAGGGGCAAGCCAGTGAATCCGAACAGTAGCCAAGGGAAAAGGTTGGAAGTGGAAGTAAAAGTTAGGAAAGTCAACGACCCAACTATCACCAGCCAACTTATGAAACCCGTTATACTCAGAAAAGACCACTTAGAAACCGCGTCCTTCAGCCTGTTCCTCTTGAACACCAGTCCGCTTCCTTTTCCGTACTGAAAGTTTTGTTTCAAGAATTCTTTAAGGGTCGATCTGTGTTTGTGCCAGACCAAAACGTCGGGATCCAGAACCATCTTGTAGCCCGCCTTGCACACTCTGTCCGCAAACTCAACTTCGTCGAAGCCGAACTGGATGTTTTCGTCGAAGTATCCAACTTCTTCCGCGACTTTTCTTCTGAAAGCCATGTTGCATCCTGCTGGATGCCGGAAGAACGGTTTCACCTTTTTGAGTTCTTCCCGTTTCGTGAAGAAGGGCATCAACCTTACTATGCTGTTGTCGGCGTATTGGGATATGAAATCGCTGTCAAGAGCTTTTGCGCTCCCGCCCACGCAGCTGACTGTTGGGTCTTCGAAGTTTTCGACGATTTTGGTTATCCAGTTGGGAGGCACTATGCAGTCTGAGTCGGTGAAGGCAATGATTTCGCCGTTGCTGCATTTTATTCCTACATTTCTCGCCAGGTTTAGTCCTTTCTTCTCCTCAACAACCAGGTTGACGGGGTATTTTTTGACTATTTCCTGAGTTTTGTCTGTGGAGTTTCCGTCAACTACAATCACCTCTACCTTGTTTCTGTCGTAGTCCAGCTTTTGGAGAGACTCCAGCAGCGGCTGGATGGTCTGTTCTCCGTTACGCACAGGAACCACAACAGTGACTGGGGGCGAGGTTTTGTAGTCTTCCATCAGAATCGCTTCTCTTTCCTGTCGTAATTTTGACTCAAAATCATTTATTGTTTACGCCAAAAAAGGCTTAAGTTAGCCAAAATAATCTTTATGAGCCAAGAAAAAGTGTTGGAACATATTAAGCTGTGGTTATGTGGTGTGGGTATTTGCCTGGAAAGAATGCGAGTTGCCCTTCTGTCTCCATTGTAATCGTAAACTTTAATGGACGAGAGTTCTTAAGGCAATGCTTGTACACGCTTTTGAATACAGATTATCCAAATTACGAAATCGTTGTTGTCGATAACGCTTCCACAGACGGGAGCATAGACGAGATAGAGGCTTCTTTCGGTTCAGATTCTCGCATAAAAATTGTTAGAAACCGTGAAAATGTGGGGCATTCTGAGGGCTGCAACATCGGCGCGAGAATGACTGAGGGACGATACATTGTTTTTTTGGATAGTGACATAGAATTCGAGGCTGAAGATTGGCTCTGGGAACTGGTTAAAGTCATGGAGAACGATGGCTCTGTCGGGTTGGCGCAGGCCAAAATTGTGTTGGCGGAAGACAAACGCTGCTTAGACTGTGTTTGTGTGGCTGTTGACGCTTTAGGAACGTGGGCTGCAAACTACGGCTCAAAAGAAGAGAGTCTTAAACAGAATTTCGAGATTTTGGCAGCGTCTGCGGGTTGCTGCATTGTTCGGCGCGAGGCTTTCAACCAAGCTGGAGGCTTTGACGCCGATTACTTCATATACGATGATGACACCGACCTCTCCCTCCGAGTGAGGCTGCTGGGATACCGGATACTCTTTGTTCCATCTGCAGTGGTGATTCATCGCGGCGGCATTCTAAGGGGGGTAAGCGGGCGGATGCTTTATTACTCCTCCAAAAATCGGTTGTATACGACGCTAAAGAATTATGAGCTCAGGAACGTCTGGTGGAGATTTGCGGTTTTGACTTTTTTCACTTTCATGGTTTCTCTTGGTTTTTTTGCTGTGAAGAAGCATGAGGAGGCTAAGGCAACTCTGAGGGGGCTGATAACTCCGATTAAAGATCTGCCTGAAATATGGAAGAAGCGGCTCACGTTTCAGTCCAAGAGGCGCGTAAGAGATTTCGAACTTGTTAACAAGGGCTTCATAAGAAACGACTTTCGGTCAACACTGCAGGATTTCAGGTTAAAACTGAAATACATGCGGTAGAGCAGCTAATTCGAAATCTAACGTGCACTCGATAATTTCTTACTCTAACCTGCAGAATGGAAACCTATAGGTTGTTCACAAATTTTTGTGCTTACCTCTCCAACATTATGGAAGAATGGTGTGATGTCCGAACAAGTCAGTGCAGACGTGCCAATCGGGTTTATTTTCTGATGTGTCCTCTGCCTAGTATGAAGAATTTTGTTGTTGTCAGCTGCTGGATGCTCATTGGTCCTCTTGCATGCAGTTTCTGGGTGCTGATTCCGATTTCTGCCCCTAACCCGAACTGGTTGCCGTCCGTGAACCGTGTGGAGGCATTCCAGTAGACGGCTGCGGCGTCTATTTCGCGGATAAACTTCAGTGCCTTGTTGAAGTCTGCGGTTAAGATTGACTCGGAGTGTTTGGTGCCGTATTTGTTTATGTGGCTTATGGCTTCATCCAGATCTTCCGTTACTTTTATGCCAATAATCAAGTCCAGGTACTCTGTTCCCCAGTCCTCTTCAACTGCCGCCTTCACCTTCGGAACTATGCTAACTGTTTTTTTGCATCCTCTAACCTCAACCCCATTCTTGACTAGGGCGTCAACGATGGTTGGCAGAAACCGTTTGGCAACGTTCTTGTGAACTAGAAGCTTTTCTTCAGCGTTGCAGGTTCCGGGTCTCTGGCATTTTGCGTTTATTATTATGTCCACTGCTCTTTCGAGGTCAGCGTCTTCTTCAACGTAGATGTGGCAGTTTCCTGTTCCCGTCTCGATGACCGGAACGGTTGCTTTTTCCACTACCGTTTTGATGAGGTTGGCTCCGCCTCGTGGAATCAGCACGTCTACGTATTCTCTCATTTTCATGAGTTGCTCAGCGTACTTCCGTTCGGTCACCGGAACAACCTGGATAATGTCCTTGTTTAATCCTGCCTCTTCCAGTGCGGCTCTTAGCGCGTTTCCTATTGTCATGTTCGAGTTTATGGCGTCTGAGCCACCTCTGAGGATTATGGCGTTTCCAGATTTTACGCACAGCCCAGACGCTTCTGAGGTGACGTCGGGTCTGGACTCGTAGATGATTCCAATTACGCCCAAGGGTACACGGAGCTGACCGATGATTAATCCGTTGGGTCGGGTCCATGTTTTCACGATTTCGTTCACGGGGTCAGAAAGCTTGGTTAACCCTCTCAGGTTGTTCGCCATGCTTTCTACGCGGCGTTTATCCAAAACAAGTCGGTCAATTAATGCTTCTTTTACGCCTTTGGCTCTGGCAGCCTCCACGTCCTTTTTGTTTGCCTGCAGGATTTCTGTGCAGTTCTTTTCGAGCTGGTCTGCCATGCTGCAGAGTGCCTCGTTTTTTTGTTCAGCGGAGGCTTGTGCCAGTTGTGTTGAGGCGATTTTTGCTTTTTTGCAGATTTCTTCAATCATTTTTTTCACTTTAGGATGTGTATGTTTTTTCGGGCAATAATCTCTTTGCGTCTTATGTACCCGAGGGCTTTTTTGATTTGGTTTGTTTTCAGCCCCTTAATGATGCTTATTTCGCCGCTGTTATAGTTTGGATTGCCCTTCGCGAACTCGACGTTGTTTTGGTCCACTAGGCTGATCACGTCGCCCTCGTTGAAGGTTCCGGTGAGTTTGACTACGCCCACAGGGAGAAGGCTGGCGCCCTTCAGTATCGCCTTTTTTGCGCCCTCGTTCACGAAGATCTGTCCCTTCACTGAGGCGCCGTAGGCTATCCATCTTTTTATTTGGGGTAGCCGTTTTTGGGGTTTGAAGAGGGTTCCTATCCGTTTTCCCGCCAGTATGTCCAGTATCACGTCTTCTTTTTGGCTGTTGGCTATCACTAGGGGTATGCCGCTGGATGTGGCTATTTCTGCGGCTCTGATTTTTGTTTTCATGCCTCCTCTGCCGAGCCGGCTTTTTCCCTCTATTTCGTATTTGAGTTCGGGCGTTATTGTTTCCACTGTTTTGATCAGTTTTGCTCCGCGTCTTTTTGGGTGTATAGTGTACAGTCCGTCTACGTTGGAGAGGATGATGATGAGGTTTGCTTCTAGGGCGTTGGCTACCAGGACGGATAGGATGTCGTTGTCGCTGAAGTTTACTTTGCAGCCTTTTGTGATGGGTATCAGCTCTTCCGTGGATGTTACGTCGTTCTCGTTGATGATGGGGACGATGCCCAGCTGCAGCGTCATCTCTAGCACGTTGCAGATGTGCAGGTAGGCGGCTCTGTTGGAGAGATCCTCCGCGGTTAACAGGATTTGGGCAACCTTCAGCCCATGCTTCTTGAACAGTTCGCGGTATGTGGACATGATTATGCTCTGTCCGGTTGCCGCTGAGACCTGCTGGAAGACTATGTCGTTCGGTTTTGGAGGTATGCCTAGTTCGGCTATGCCCGCGGCTACGGCTCCGGAGGTCACAAAAACGATTCTGTTGCCTTGCTTGATTGCCTCGGCTATCTGGTCGACCAGACTCTGCATTAGTTCTAGGTCGAGGACTCCGCCGTTTTTGGTTAGGCTTCCAGTGCCAACCTTCACCACGATCAGTTTCGATGACATAGCCGCTCTTCTTTCCTTTAAAGAAGCTATCTCCTATAAGCCTTATCAAAAACAGAAACATGCTTCTTCTCGGATTTCCAGAAAAAAGCTACTTTTCAACAATGAAGTATTATTAGGCTCCTAATATGATTTGGAATGGGGAAGCGTATGGTTAAGAAAAAGACTAGTTGGGTTGAGAAGCTGCATGACAGCAGGGGCTTGCCTAAGGTTGAGAAGATCACCGAGAAAATGAGCAAAAGGTGGGGCACCGGGACCGTTGTTATTCCGGCGCCGTTAGAGGTGGATGCACTGATGAGGAGGGTGCCTAAAGGAAAACTTGTCACCGTCAACGGGCTCCGTGAAGCTTTGGCCAGGAAACATAACGCGTCGATTGGCTGTCCCATGACAACGGGCATCTTCGCTTGGGTGGCTGCCCATGCTGCGGAGGAGCAGAGACAGAATGGAGCAGAGGATGTTACGCCTTACTGGCGTACCCTGAAGGCAGGCGGGGAATTAAATCCGAAATATCCGGGTGGAGTGGAAGGACTGAAGAAGCTTCTGGAAGCAGAAGGGTATAAGGTTATTCAAAAAGGGAAGAAGCACGCAGTTGCTGACTACGAAGAGTCACTCATAGAACTATGAACGCAAGCTCGGTTTTTTGGTTAAATCTTTGTCCCAAACCCAAACGCTAGTATTCTTGCAACCTTTATTTTGAGCTCTTATCGGTTGCTTTTGACATGTGCTGTTGGCATATCTTCCAGCTCCCGCCGCGTTTCTCCAGAACCCCCGTCCATCGTATGTCCTTTGCACTCCAAGGCTTTCCATCAAATTCTCCTTCGTCGTCTACTATCGCTGAAAACCATGCCACCTCTCTAGTCTTTGAAATCACAATTTTTAGGTTTCTGATATCAAATCCTTTGGCCTTGTTCCGTGGGTCCATCCACGTATTTAGGAATTTTTCAAACTGGGTCCATCCTACGACGGTGCTCTTAGAGTCTGGGTAATATGTGAAAAAGTCTGCATCTTTTGCGAAGATGCTTTCGAAGAGTGCTCGATCTTTAGTTAGAGCCCATCGGAAGGAGTCATGGATTACTCTGGATATTTCGTCCTCATCCTTCGTCTTATCTGAACTGGGCATATCTAATCAAAACTGTAGTATCTTTTTCCACTATAAATATCTGCGCGCGCATAGCTTTTTGAATCAAATTTAAATGCAACAGTTTACCACTCACAAATTATGACAACAAAGACCGAACTGATTCAGGCAAAAGCAATTGAGATCCTCAAAAGCGCACCCCAAGGAATACGGACTTCTCAACTAATCAACGCAATAAAAGAAAATTTACCAGAGGTCCATCCTAAAACCATAAACGGGACAGTTTGGAAACTTCCCACAACAAGACCTGAGGAAGTGTACAAACCAAGTAGAGGTCTTTTCCGCCACGTGTCTTTTCGGGAAACTTAATTATGGAAGAAAACAGCCGTAAAATCACTTTTAAAATTTAACCTTTGAACAAAGGGGAGTTTTGCGGAGGTATACGAATTTACAGTTCTTATGCATATTCGTTTATCATTAACGCTCTTGTCCCTTTCTTCTTTGTTTAGATTAGCGAGCGAGCGGTAACTTCTTACCTGCTATTAGATCGCGACTTCTTCAACTCTTGGAGCATGTGTGCTCAGTCACCCTTTTCAAACAATAAGTAGTGCTTCACATCTGTACCAAACCCAGTAGCTTGATAGGTATGAAGACGCCAACCCAAGTTCTGCATATCAGCAATTGCCGTAGGTACTTCTTTGTGGTGATTAACTTGTATGCAAGCATATTCTTTCAATTTCAACTCTCACCTCCTCGTCCAATGTGGCTAGTAATATGAGCGCGATAGTATCACTGCCGTTGAGAGTTATAAGGTCTCGACTTTTTCAAGCTCTTGAATAGACCTTTCAGGTTGACTTTAGAACTTCTCTCATTAGCTTGCTGAATCAAGTTCGCCATTTTTTCTAGGTCGCGGTCATCGACATTTTTGCCTTTAATTGTCTCTTCTGCGTAGCCGTCTTTCTTCAGTTGCCATAATACGTTAAAAATCTTCTCAGAAATGTTCGGGGTTCGTTTGTGGTGGACGGGACGGGATTTGAACCCGCCTTTGTCCTTAGTAATTTCTTCTATCATGTTTTTTATCCACCATTCTCTATTTTAATTAGTTTATTCTCTGGTTAGTTAAATAATTATTTACAGTTCTTAGTTCTCTAAAAAAGGGAAGTTTTGCAAGAAAACAGGTGGAAACATCACTATGCACGTGGGCATTCCATTCATACGTGGCTAGTTATTGTTGTCTGGTACGTGTAGATTGTTCCATTAGTGGTTATAGCCTGAATTACTAGAGGATATGTACCAGGGTGAGATACAGGGGGAGTGACGTCCTGAACTCCAATTGCAGTTTGATATGAAGGGAGTGGTGATGCTCCATTGACGGTAGTGTTCAGATAGGTAAAAGTCATAGTAATCTGAATAGAATTAAGCGTCACATATATCTGAGTTATTGGAAGGGTTCCCGTATTCTTCAGCGATAGTTGCAAGTAATAATCACCATGGTTAAGGTCTTGTCCTTCCCAATCCAAGTCCATGTATGTGGGTAGGATTCCTGTTGGACCCTGCAACTGAGCGATAAGAGCTGTCGCATCCAATAGTTGTGATTGGAGACTGGCTATCTGGCTCTGAAGTTCGTTAGAATCTGAGCTTTCGCTTGATTGTAGAATATCGATTTGAGACTGTAGATTGTCGATTTGAGAATTGAGGTTGCTTATCTGGGCATCTTTGGAGTCCAATTGGTCTTGTTGAGTATTAACTTGCGAGTTCAATCTATCAAGTAAAGGCGAGTAATATAGTACCTGCATTGCAAACACTGCAATAACAAGAGCAACAACAATTATATTCAAAACAGCAACTTTCTTTTCACTCATTCTGTACACTCTTATAACAGCTTTCAACCAGTAATTCAGGCGCTTAAAGAATTTGAGCAGTCTACATAAGATATTTGTGAAGGGTCAATTCATATTCAGACAAGCTCACTCTTCTTCGTCGTCCGTTCAGTTTTTATGCATATTCTTTTATCATTAACGCTCTTGTTCATTACTTCTTTGTTTAGATTAGCGAGCGAGTGGTGAGCCGTGCCGAGCGAATTGGCGAGGCTGTTTAGGCGAGCGAGGACTACGTTAAAGCATTTTTACCTGTTATTACCTGTGGGCGAGCGGAAGCCTCGCTCCCTTTCACAACCCTGTTATTTGAACACTTCCGAGCGAGCCGTGACAAGGCGACACTCTACCCAAGCGAGCGGTAACTTCTTACCGAAAATATCTGATAACGGGTTAAGAGTTGGAGCCTGTGCGCACATGTGTAACCTTAATTGAAAAGATAGGCAAATTTTTTATTTAATTTTATCATAGCATTTTCGGGATTATTATTGGTTGAATTTGGGAGAGGCGTTAAAGCTGGAATAGTTGCGGGATTAGTTTATGGGGTTTCATACGCATTTTTTATACCGCTATTTCTTTGGTCTTTCGCTCCCCTATTTGGCTTCCAAACATCTCCTTCTATATGGGGCGGTTATTACGTGCAGTTAAGAGTGAATCCATTTGCATTAATAATTGGAGGACCCATTTTGGGACTGATAATTGGCATAATATATGCTTTCATATACAAATGGTTGCCGGGAAGAGGTCCACGAGCTAAATCTTGCGTTTTTGCACTAATAGTATGGGTTATTGTAGCTTTGATAACAATAACAACGCAGTTGCCAACAACCTTATTCGTCAGCGAGGTCGAGGGGGCACAAAATCTACAGATACTAATGACGGCTATTACATTCTTTATTTTCGTCGGGATATTTGGTAGCGCACTTGGACGGCTTTGGATTACGTTCGGACCAAAAACTTCGTAACCCTCAGCGCGTGCACTTTATTAATCACCAG
>SMTZ1_10002384_pt1 | contig 64507 bp, 62 predicted proteins | sample DeeMarSWOR136_30_FD_25667 | JGI IMG/M metagenome (IMG submission 25667) | reverse complement strand
CCTCCCGACAGTCACTTCAGAAAAGACCTCATGACCCTAAACGCTATCCGGCATTCTCCATGATGCAAACAATTATGTGCTCCCCTTAGTAAATAAGTCTGTGCGTTGCAGAATGATCCAAGGAATACCATTGTGGCTTAAGGCGAAAGGCGTAAGGCATAAGCCGTTCATCAATCTTGGCCTTTGGTTTTTTCCAACACTCCAATACTCCAGTACTCCAAAACAGCTCACTCCAGCAGATGCCTGCATCAGCTAAAGATCCTAGAAGTTCCCTCTGAGGGCAGCCCAAAGCCGGATCCACGGGGCCCGGATTCTTTATGATTCCTCCACGATGATTGCGCCGGGTGCACACTCCGCAGCCGCTTTTCTGACGAGGTCTTCAAGGTGTTTTGGAACTTCATCTACCAGCACCCGAGAGATCAGTTGGTCTTCATCGTACTGAAATACCTCAGGGCACACCTTGTTGCAGTTCTTGTCTCCCATGCACAAATCATAGTCGATTCTCACCTTCATGGTCTCCTCCTTGGTTCTTTGTCTTTCATCGCTCCCCCTCACTATGGGGTCGGTAAAATGAGCTCAGGGATCAAAGGGTAAAGCGATCTCCAATCTGCCACCACCCGATCACCGATACCTCCCTCTTGAACTGGACATGTTCTGTCATTTCGATCTCCCTGATCCAGTCCCCCAAGGCAGAGGCGTGATGAATGATCAGGGGGACACTATGGGGAGGGAGAATCTCTTTTTGAAGGCCATGGAGATGGATGTTTTTCTGGGTGTTGGCGGTCGTCGAAGGGGTATCCCAGGGGGTGGGGTGAATGAACCCATGGATGGCGCCTTCTCCTGTGGCGTAGCCCCACTCATCGGGGAATTCCTCCTTAAGCCCCCTCATCAATGTGATCGCCTCCAAGTTGGTCTCCACGGTTACCCCTTTGTTGAGATTGCTCAGGATCCGATCATCGAATGCCTCAAAGCCCACTGCGCTCAACAGGATTTTGATTCCCATGTCTCTAGCCAAGCTGAGGGATGACCTCAGCTGTCGCTCCCCTTTCAGAAGCCAGTCCGCCCGCAAGGTCAGATTGACTTGAGAGAGTCTGAGACCTTCTTTCCAAACCGCATGAAGGAGCCGGGGAAGCGCGGGCGGGGCATTTTCATTGATCAGCTCAAAAGTGATTTTTCGACCGTCCTGTGTCTCCGGGAGGCTGCGAATTTGGTATAAGACGGTCTCCATGGGCAATGCCCCGTGATAGCCTTTGTCCGCGGCCACATCACAGAAGCTGCATCCCTTGGTGAGAAGCCTAACCTTGTCTTTTCCCTTTCCGGACAGAAAGACCGGATAATCGATTTCCACCCACCTTGAGCGAGAGGCATGAGGGCAACCGATGTGCTGCAACACCTGGCCTGTGTTGATCTTGAGCGGCGTGAGCCCTCCATTGCCGATCCGGTAAAGGTTGTCCCAATTGACCTTCTTGAGATAATTGCTGTCCCACGCCCTGCTTGGAACGTGGATGATTTCATTGCCATTGCGCTTTGAAAGAACTCCCGGGCTGTCCCGCCATGCGTTTTGCTTTGGGTTCAGCAAGAATGGGATGATCTGTTCTGCGGGTCCGTGAAGGGCAAAGGAAAAATGGGTCGAAAGTCCACGAAAGCGGTGGGGATGCACGGGCCAGTCCTTTTCTCCCAGGTAATCCACATCGGCTTGGGGCCCAGCGAGGATGGTGATCGCGCCTTCGTCCTTAAGCTCCTTTGCCAAGGCAAAAAGGTCCGGTCGGCCGCTCAGCGTGGAAAACCCGATGATGGGCCTTTGAGGTCCGAAGTAGGCTCCAAGAGCTCTTTTGAGAAGCGCTTTTTCATCGTCGCGGACCACGGCGACGACGATACACCCATAGTCGGTGCTGCCCTCAATGATGGTGGCTGCCATTTGAGGCCCGAGAAGACCATATCGCTCCCCTTTGAAATAGCTCGCAATGATGGCCATCTTCTTCCCGGCCATCTTTCTTTCACCAAAGGCGGTCATTTTTTCCTAACTTTCCCATCAGGCTTGATTCTGTCTGTTTTTAGCAAATAAAACCAGGTATTCTTGAAATCCACTCCCAATTGGTTTAGTCTCCGTCCGTCACGGTGTCTTAGAAGAGACGTATAGACCTATTGTTTTGAAAATAATCAAGATTATATTGTTTACAAGTCGGAGATCCGTGATCTTTATGGTTCGTGGACGGGTCATTCATGATGGCTCGAAATCCGGAAGTTACGGAGCTTGACATAAGCTAAATATTGATGTGGCAGCAGCGCGCGAAGAGAGGAGCAGAACATGAGTGCAAGAGTACATGTCCATCTGACCCTGAGGCGTTTCACCAAGGGCGAGGAGGCTATCGACGTTGAGGGAAGGAACGTTGGAGAATGCCTGAGGGACCTTATCAGGAAGTACCCCGATATCGAGTCCTCCCTTCTCGATAAGAAAGGTCATCTTCTCAACATTGTGGAAGTTTATGTAAACGGTAAGAGTGCATACCCCGAAGAACTCGCCAAACCCATTAAAGACGGTGATAACATTCACCTCGCGCTCATGCTGGCGGGAGGTTAGGGGAGGAGAGAGGGCGAACAATGAAGGTCGTTGGGATTGTCGGTTACAAGAAAAGCGGAAAAACCACCCTGGGTTTGAGGCTGTGTAAAACATTGTCCGAAATGGGATACCGTGTCGGCGTTCTCAAGCATGCCGGAGAAATTCACTTCCCGGACAGTGACTCGGCAAAGTACAGAGAGCATGCATCCATGGCCTCCGTCGTCTCACCCCGAGAGGCGGAGATTGTCATGAAGGGAGAGAAAACCGTCGGAGACATGATGACCTACTTTGATGTGGATATCCTGTTGGTTGAAGGATTCAAGAATGAGAAGACTTTCCCAAAGATCGTCTGCCTCAGGAAAGATGACGAAAAAAGCGAGCTGCTCGATGGGCTGGAGCTGTGCACCGCATCCCTCGGTGGTGAGGTTTCTAACTTTGATATCCTCAATGAAGACCACGTCGGTAAGATGGCATCCATTGCCGTGGAGAGAGGGTTTAAGTTACCGGATTTAGACTGCGCCCATTGCGGTTATGAAACCTGTTATGATCTCGCCCGAGAGATCGTGCGGGGTGGCGAAAGCATTGAGCAATGCGTTTCCCTGAATCCGCCAGTCTCCGTGAAGATAGACGGGAAGCCTTTCCCATTAAACCATTACACATCCAACCTGTTCAAAAACACCATTACGGCCATGGTATCTTCCTTGAAAGGCTACAAGAAAGGAACCATCGAAATTGAAATTCCCTGAAAACCAGGCCTCCTAGGGGGACTTGCTTTCGTAAAGGCGGAAAAGGGCCATTTATGGGTGGAAACTAGCTCGCAGGAAAGACAAGAGACTTCACAGTAACAGGAAAGACCTGTCGGCCGACCAAGGGCTCACTGATATCGATCCAGTCTCCGTCGTTCAGGGATAACTCATCGAGGGACAGCAGATTGGTTTTCAAGCCGGTTTCCCGTCGAATGACGTTCCCCACACTGCAAGCGATATCCTTTTCAAAAATGAGGACGATGGGCAGCCCTCTGGCGATGGAGTTGGGGAGAGCGGTTTCCATGGACTTTGCGAAGAGCTTCAGCTCCGGATAGTTGACTCGAACAGGGTCCCTGAAGTATAGGGCGACGATCTCCTGGCCTTCTTGCAAGTCGTGCCTCTGAAAAGACATGTTCACCCTTGAAACCACGTGCTCCACACTCAGATTTGCCTGCTCCGCATCAACCCTGAGGACAGGGATGTTTCTGATCGGAAGGGTGAGTCGGTCATCCATAAACCCTGATGAACCGGAAACGGACAATGAATACGCCCCGGCCCCGATCACTGTGGCCCTGATCTTGTTCACAGGCTCAACAACCGGCGACTTGAGTTTGGGAACCAAAGAATGGATCTTGTCTGCAAGAATCCCTCCCATGTCATGGTAGTACCCATTGCCGCCGTAAATGAACTCCGACACGCCACCTGAAAAAAGGTATTCATCGATGGGACTCGAAAAGTCCAGCGAGTCGGTCATCATGAGTCGCTTGGCCAAAGGGGACTTTGCAGGACCGGTCATCACCTCAATGAGCACCTCGCTCATGGTTGATGCGATCTTTTCGAGATCCTCTTGGGGGATGTGATTGCCCGCGCTGTAATTCAGTCCCAGATGTTGCATGACGGTGATTGCAGGAGCGGCAAGCCGGGAGATTCTTTGCTGCCCATCCAAGGCAAGCAGTGTGCCGCCGACAGCGATGCAGCTTGTGGACAGAACCTGACCGTCTTTTGAAATAGCGAGATTGGATGTGCCGCCCCCAATGTCGCAGGACAGGATGGTCTTGCTCTCATCTCTGGATCTGGCGGTCGCCCCTGAACCCATGGCAGCGAGAAGACTCTCGAAATTGGGGCCCGCAGTGGCCGCCACGAGCTTTCCCGCGTCCTTAGACAGGGCCTCCGCGATCTGGGGCGCGTTATGTTTCTTCGCAGACTCTCCCGTAATGATCACCGCACCTGTTTGAATGCGGGCGGGGTCGATTCCTGCGTGCTCATACTCCTTTTTGAAAAAGTCGGTCAATTCCTTGATGTCAAGCGTCTTGTCTTCCAGAAAAGGGGTCTGGATGATCTTTCCCTCATAGAGAACGTTTCTTTCCTCGATATTGAACCGTTGCGTGGGGGACATCTCGTCTTTCACCAGGACCAGATTTGAAAAGACCAAATGACTGGTTGCAGTGCCGACGTCAATACCGACAGAGAGGAGCTCGATTCGCTTGATTTCCATTTTCCTATCTCAAGAAGCCATGCGTATCCAAAGGCCCTGTGAAGTCCAAAGGTTGAAAAAAGAGGCCTCCAGCCGAGACCGGAAACCTCTTTATCGCGCTTAACGCGCAATTGGGCTATGGGCAGGCTAGTGCTCAGCCAATAGAACGGCGGCCTCTTTCCCAGCCACGGAAATTCGCTTTGCGGCATCTCGCTTCTTCAAGATAGCCACGTCGCTTGCATTCACATAGTCCACGGCCTTTTCCTCACAGAACCGCACACACTGCGGCTCGCCGTCACACACATCGCACTTCAAGACTTTTCGATCGATGGCGTTAAAGGACATGGCGCCAAAGGGGCAGACGGCCACACAAGATCGGCAGCCGATACATTTGTCATAATCCACCATGACGCGGCTGAGCGCCTCGTCGCGGTAAATCGCCTTCACCGGGCAGACGTTCATGCAAGGGGCATCCTCGCACTGCTGGCAGGACATGGGGATGTACAAACCCTCGGCCTCCCATTTCAACACCCTGATCCGGCTTCTTTCAGGGTTTGACAGCCCATCGTGCATAACTGCGCAGACCAGTTCGCAAAGTCGGCACCCGGTGCATTTTTCATAGTTAATATAGAGGACTTTTCCATTACCATTCGGTCCCATGGGTACACTCCTTTCAATAGACTCACAGCAGGTGGGATGGTTCTTTGTCCAGACCCAGTGCTTTTAGGGTTTCCGGTTTGGGCACGCCGTTCTCATCCAGGCCCTTGTGCTCATAGAATTCATCGATCATTTTTCGGAACTTTTCCCGATCGATCATTCTGCCCACCACATCCGGAGCCCCACGCCTGCACGGCTCATCAAAGTAACGGTGGTTCAGCATGTCACCTTTCTTGAGATCCTCTCTTGTCAAGCCTTCTCTGAGAAGAAAGAGCCTCTCCATCATGTTGCTCCGAACCGATACATCCCAGATCTCTTTGGCGGACATCTCAAGGCCGGTGTTGTAGTAGAGCACCCTGGACCAGTCCTCGAAGTTGGGGAGGGTGGCCCCGAGAAAGGTGGTGTGGTACTTGCAGATTCCAAGACAGTCCACACCCATGTAACAGTTCTCATGCCAATAGACCTGCCAGGGTTTGCCTTCATAGGCGGTGTGCTCCGAGCTCAACGGCCCGTCATAAGGAACAGGGCTGCTGTAAATCTTCCTGAGAACCTCCTCCGGCAGATGGTAAAGGTCAATGGCCGGGCGACTCCTCAGATGGTCGGACCCTCTTGAAGCGGTAGCGATATTCAGGGCGAGTGCCGGTGTGGCTCTCTCGTCTGAGTGGAGGTTTTGCATGCCCTTGACTTGAATGAGGTAGTCGAAAGAGTTCTTGCCGATCTTCTCAGCGGCGGCAACGCCCCCATCAGCAAGGGTGTCAGCGAGCCAGCCCTTTCGATAGCAAATTCGCTCAATCATCTCTAAGACGGCCTCGTCGTTGCCGAATCTCAAATCCAGGCCGTCCGTCTCTTTCTGGGTTAGGATACCCAGCTCATAAAGCTCCATGGCCCAGGAAATGAGACTGCCCACCTCCAGGTTATCTATCCCGAACTGATCGACCATGTAGTTTGCATTCAGGAGGGTGGTCGCCCTGGGTGTGTCCGTCTCCCCGCAAAAGGCGCCCTGGGAGGTGTACTCGGGCCCTTCATCATAGCAGCCGGCATAGGGCCCGTCAGGGACCTTGAATTGCGCCCGGCAGTGGACCTGGCAGCCGAAGCAACCGGTCATGTGGTAAGGTCCCATGGTCTCTTCAGCGATTTCATCGATTCTTTCCGGTTCGATGTCGTCCGCGTACTCGCACTGGTTGTACTGGAAGTTCCTGCACCGGATGCCGCCCCAGGAATTGGTGGCCCCCCAGATAAAAGGCGTTCCCAGAGTCCCCTGAGTCTGGTTCACTTTTGCGCTGACGATCTGATCAATGAAGCGCTTGTTGTAGTCCAGTGCTTCCATAGGATGGGCTATTTTGATATCCATGGTTCCCCTGGCGGCGATCGCTTTCAGGTTCTTGGAGCCCATGACGCAGCCCATGCCCGTCCTTCCGCCCGAATTCTTGATTCCGGTCATCACGTTGGCGTAGCGGACCAGGTTCTCGCCCGCCGGTCCGCAGACCATGGATTTGACTTCCTGGTCGCCGAGTTCCTCTCGAATGGCCCACTGGGATTCTGTGACGCTTTGGCCCCATACGGCTCGCGCATCGCGGATTTCAATTTTTCCGTTGTGGATATAGAGGTAGACGGGGTGTTTGGCCTTGCCCTTGATCACAAGATGATGGAAGCCGGCCCACGCGAGTTCTGGCGAAAAGAACCCACCCATGTTGGCGCTTCCGAGCAATCCGGTGAGGGGCGACTTGGCCATGACGTGGGTTCGGGATGTAGCCGATGCACAGGTGGCGGTCAGGATCCCGCCGCTCACCATGAGGGCATTATCCGGACTGAGCGGGTCAACCCCCTTCTTTGTGTGGTTGTAAAGTAAATAGGCATCCAGCCCCCTGCCTCCAAGGAACTTCTTTCGAACCTCGAGAGGAATGGCTTTTGTCTGGATGTCTCCTGTGGTGAGATCAATGTAAGCGATCTTTCTATCTAAAGGCATATTATTTCCCCTCCTTCTCCTTGAGCTTCTTGGACAGTTCCTCTTCAGCGATCTCTCGGTTCACTTCCCAGACCGGACCGCGGATCCTGGGGAATCCATCCTTGACCCATGCCACCCGGAACTCCATTCCGCAGGTCGGGCACTTGATGGTTTTCTGACCTTTTTTGGGTTCGAGCCTTTCCATGCATGTGGGATTGTGGCACCTGACCTTGCCGTATGTCCTTGTTTTTCGAAGCGATTCGGCTGTTGAAAGCCCTTCTTTTTCTTTTTCGACCATAACCTTCTCCTTTCTTTTCCCTGCCGGAGATCCTGTTGAATCCAGGTTCCGGGAAGGCCTATGGACTGAAATTTAGTACATGACCAGTGAAGATGGAGTTCAGATTCGCGAAACCACAACCAACTTCGCCTGGTATTCCCCTTGTTGAATTCGGTAGTTCATTACACTGAACACACGCTCCGCATAATAACACAGCGTTTTCCGGTGTCAAGGGAAAATTTAGAGCCCTCAAAAAAAACTAGAATAGGCGGAATCGTGCATCACTAGTGCAAGATGGGTCTTCGAGAGACAAAAACAATAGCCGTTCATTATGTTGAACGGGCCCAAAAAGAGATCCCCCGTCGCCGGAGCAGGGGAAAGATAGGGGGTCCATCCCGTCCGGTGAGGGGAGCGGGGAGATGTCTACAGCGTGCTCGGCTGCTACCCGGGTCCCCCTGCCCCTGTTTCCCCTTCTGGTGATTTGTGCCAGGGCGACAGTCTCCGGTAGATTTCACCGATATTGGCCTTCCTGCATCGGGGACAGTACTTGAGGTAGTCGTCGGTAAAGGTCTTGCCGATTTTATCGAATAAGGGCTCAGGCACGAAGAGGGCGCCGCATTGATCACACGCCTTCAGTTCGACCCTTCGGATTTCCTCTTTGGGCACGATCTGAAAGAACTTCCTGAGGCTGATTTCATGGTGCAGCTCCGCAGCATCTTCAGGGCATGCATTGACGCAGGCGCCACAGGAAATACATTGGTAGTGGGAATAATTGAAAACCCGGTGATGCCCCTCGTCGGCAGATTCGAGCGTCCCCGTGGGGCAACTCAGTTCACAGGAAGCACAGCCTGTACAACGCGCCGCGTTGAGGCGCGTCCTGCAAAAAAGGAAGGCAGCCATGACAATCACGGCCTGGCCGCTGAGCACATGGATGGTCAGAATGTGCTCTCCCAGGAAGGCGACATTGTCCAGTGTTGCATGGGTCAGGAAATACCCCGTCAGAAAGGGCAGGGCGACGATGACAATGAGGACGTAGTCCGAAACGCTCGAATCGGGCCGGATTCTTGGAGACACGATTCGCCTGATGAGAAAGTAGGCGGCAAGGGCCAAGAGGAGAAGGGTCATCCAGTCCGCCCAAGCCTCCGGTAGAGGAGTCCAATCCCACTCGAGTCTGGATTCGGACCACAGAACGATATGGCCGGTCAACCAAATGGGAACCACAAAGAGGCAGACGTGGAAGACATACCGGAGCAGCGCGTAAAGCGGTTTCTTGGTAATGCCTTTGTGAAAAGGAATGAGAAAACGGCCGAATATGGACAGGTTGTATGTGAGTTGGGGATTCTTACCGCTACTGGTGGTCACGATTCTGTGAGCAAAGAAGCCGAGCCTGACAACCACCGCAACGAGAAGGAGCATGAAAACGATCCACAACAAGGGGCCTTCCACGAAACTTTCAAAGTCCATCGTCCTATATTCCCGTTTTCGTCAATGCAAAAAGTGATACCTGGACAGCGCAAGAATCGGATCAGCAGTTCATTATCATGAACCCTGGATGGCGGTATCATACCCCGTCTGCTGCTTTTGTCAAGGAGAAAATAGGAGGATCGGGGGTGGTCTTATCGCCCATGAGAACGAAAAAAATAAGCTTTCCAGGAATGGTATTGACAAAAACGCAGAGAACTCTGTACACTCTAGGAAAAGTTCAATATGGTGAACAATGGCAAAGGGATATTTTGCCCCATCCGTAAGAAAGGCCTTTGAGATCCTTAGACTTGTCTCATCATCTAAGGAGGGAATGGGTATCAGCGAGATCGCAAGGGGCCTCAATATGGCCAAGAGCACGGTCCACGGGATGACCTCGGCTTTGGAGGAACTGGGTGCAGTCATGAGGGATCCGTTCACGAAGAAGTACACCCTTGGCTTCACCCTCTTTGAACTCGGGAAGAAGGCGTACTCTCAAATCGACCTCAAGGACTTTGCCAGACCCGCCATGGAGGATCTGATGGAGAAGACGCAAGCATCCGTTTTTCTAGGGGTTCTCAATTATGACCGTGTCACCATACTAGACATTGTGGAATCCAGAAGCGATCTCAAGATTACCTCTCCTATCGGCACCACAATCCCCATCTTGGCGGGAGCAGTAGGGAAAGTCCTCTTGGCGCAGATGGAGGAAGAGCAAGCCATTAAACTCATCAGGTCAAAAGGGCTGACCCGCTATACAGAGAAAACCATCACAAACCCCGAACAGTATCTCCAGGAAATCCGACTTGTGAGGCAACAGGGATTTGCCGTGGATGACGAGGAGTACATTATGGGGGTTCGCGCTGTTGCAGCACCCGTCAAAGGCGGGGGGCACGTGATCTCGGCCATTTGGGTGGTGGGATTCAAGGCCAGTCTGGATGAACACAGGGTAGAGCTTCTCACAGCGCACACCAGGGAGGCGGCTGAGAAGATCAGACAGAGGATCGAAGGGCAAATTCTTTAACCCGTGCACATGAAGGCCTAAGGCGACTGTATTTAGTCATAGAAAACTCCCTCTATGGGGAGGTCAAATTTCAATAGCTCTGCCGGTAAAGATAGTGAGATAGTCGGCTGGGTAAGCTGTTTTGGAGTACTGGAGCATCACCCATTGTCGATTTTCGATCGCAGATTGACAAATGGGCGGCAGCCTAGACTCAATCTAAAATCGTCAATCGGAAATCGCAAATCTCGTCACTCCATTACTCCAGCTCTTCAAGTCCCCTCCGGGGGCTGGCGCTACTTTTTCCCTTCATATTCATCCACAAACCGATCAAAGAACTGCGTCATGAAGGCATGGCGAGCCTCCGCCATGCGACGCCCTTCTCTCGTGAGCATCCGGTCTTTGACCCTGGAGAGCTTCAGCTTGTACTCCCGATAGCCGGTGTCCTCCTCGGTGTACGGCGCTGTATCTGCGGGGTCGATGTGGGACTCGTGGAGCTTGGCGCCCACTTCTCCGGCGAAGAGGAAGGCCCTCGCGATCCCGATAGCACCTATGGCATCCAGTTTATCCGCATCGAAAAGGATTTTTGCTTCCAGGGTTTGGGGCTTGTGGTTGCCTCGAAACCTATGGGATCGAATGCAATGCAGGATACTGGTCTTTTTTTCAGAGGGTATGTCGGAGCCCTCCAAGAGAGTCGCTGCCATTTCAGCGCCTTTTTCCGCATGGCAGACGCGGCCTTTCGTTTCGTCCTGGTAAAGGCGGCCCACATCATGAAGGTAAGCCGCAATCGCCAGAACCTCCAAATCGGCCATCTCAACCTGGCCTATGTGCAGGCAGAGACGGTAGACGCGCTCGGTGTGCTCCCAACCGTGGCTGCCGCGAGCATTGGAAAGGCATTTCTTGGCAAAGGCTTTTATCTCATCCATGCCTGCTGACAAATGTGGTTTAGGTTCGATCGTCATGTCGCTCAGATCACGTGTTTTTCATTGGGTTGTGGGCAGAATTTTGAAAAAGGACGGCTACTGGAGCAAGGCGAGCTTTCTGGATACATTGTCCTGGATCCAGTGAGGATCCCACCACTCTATGGGGTTTACAAACACCCCGTTGACCATAATGCCAAAATGGAGATGATCTCCGCCGGCAAGGCCGGTCTGGCCCGTAAAACCGATGACGGTTCCTTTTTCCACCCTTTGGTCGGCGGCAACTTCTGACTTGCTCAGATGGCCGTAGACTGAGGCAATGCCTTGCCCATGGTCAATCACCACAGTGTTGCCGTAGATTCCCAGCCTGCCACTGAAAATGACCTGTCCATGGTTGGCCGCCTGCACGGGTGAGTTGGCCAGGGAGGCGAGATCGATGCCGAGATGGTCTTTTTCATCCACCTTTTTACCTTTGTAAAGATAAATGCGGTGATCGGCATATCGGGCCATGGTTGCCGCGTTCTGGAGCCTCAAAAACGCACCCTCCCAGAGCCTTTCGGGGACGGTTTTTTCTCTAAGCTGATAAAGGGTCTCGTGGCTTTCCTCCCTGAGCGCATTGTTCACTTTGAGATACTTCTCGAGTAGGGTTTTCTCGGAATCCAAGGGGTAGAAAGCGAAGTAAGGCAGCACGTGCTCCAAGAACCTATCGGTGATGCTGATTTTATCCACGCGGAAGGTTTTGCTTCGTAGATGAAAATAGAAATTGGCCTTTGTCGTGTTCCCCGCTTTGTCTTTGGCCCAGAGCGCGACAGAAGGCTTTGACTCTGTTTTGTGAGGGACGGCAAAGTAACAGACACAGATCCCTTTTTTCGATTCATCACCGCTCAGAAAACCGGGAAAGAAAAGATCATCGACGAAAACGCCGCTTTCCAAGGCATCCGAGGAAGTCTGATAGACAATCAAACCACTCCCGCCCACGTTGACATTGTGCATACGGCTGATAGGCCGCACAGCGGGCGGTATGGTGTCAACCATCATCTTGTGCTGAATCAGGGTGCGATTTCCATCCCCGCCGCCTCTCCTGGAGTAATCCCATACGTGGACAAAGAGGTCCACCTCTCCTTGGGCCAGCTTAAGGGCCGCGGGATCAATGAGAATCTCTTTCTGATAGTCATGCACACCCTGGCGATTCAGCAGGCCTTTGAAAGGAAATTTTTCCTCGAGGACCGTCATTTCCCTGCCTCCCTGATTGAGGGAAACCTTGAGGGTTTTGAGTCCCCTTTTTGCGTCGCTCGTGCTCACAGTGAAGCCCTGACCTTTGGACAGGAATTCGGGAAGAGGCTCAAGACGGACAACCGGTTTTTCGCCTTCGAACATGACGCTGAAAAACCATCCGAAAAGAAACAGGATGATCAAGAGGGGTATGAGGGCCAGGGTGTAGATGATTTTTCTGGCTTTTTTGGACTTTTTTTTCTCCAACATGGGGGCTTCCGTGCTTTTGGTGGATGTCCCAACGGCGGTGGCCAAGCTCTCTGGGCCGCAGCATCTTTGTTTTCACACATCTTTGTAGGAAGTGCTCGTGTATGAAACCAAGAACTGTTCGAGCCCTATGGGCCGAGCTTGGATAATACATCTGCACCAACAAACGCAATAGGAATCATAAAATATTTAATGATCCCTATCTTGAAAAGGTCCTATACACCATCCCGAACGCTCTGTCCAACATTTTTGGACACTCAGGTTGTAAGCACGGTACGGGAATGTGTAACATGTGCAAATTCTTGACAAAAGCATGGTATTTTGTGATGCTGGCTGGAGGTAGGCGCGATCTTGCGGCCAGTGCGAGCACTTACTGGGGGGAGCATGAAACAGTTGACATGGTATGAATAAGGACCATGAAGTTTTTTCTACAGTGACTGGTGGGAGGACACCGTCCTACCGGCGAAAGGAATGCTATGGAAAGGTTGCCCTATGTCGGTGTGATCGGAGCGGGAAGCTGTTCTGATACGGTCTATGAGCTCGCCCGCGAAGTGGGCCATGAAGTGGGCCGAAGGGGGTGGGTGCTGATATGCGGCGGTTTAGGGGGTGTTATGGAGGCTGCGGCCAGAGGCTGCGTGGAGGCCGGGGGGCAGACAGTGGGCATCCTGCCCGGCCTGGATAGGGCCTTGGCCAGTCCTTTTATTACTGTGGCGATTCCAACCGGCCTGGGCGAAGCGAGAAATGTTATGGTGGTCAGAGCATCTGATGTGCTTGTTGCCATTGCCGGTGGTTACGGGACGCTTTCGGAGATCGGGCTGGCCCTGAAAACAGGGAAACGGGTGATCGGTCTCGAGACGTGGCAGGATATTCAAGGCATCGAATATGTCTCAACCCCGGCAGAGGCCATCCAAAGGATCATTGAGCATAAAAAGATCTGAAGGAGAGTTAAAGGGGTTGTATCTTTCGGCCAATGGCCTTCACCCTGTCCATAATGTCCTCCTGGTCCAAGGTGAGGAGCTCTCGATCTTTCATGAGGATTGTTCCATTGACGATCACATCCTTCACGTCGGAACCGCTCACGGAATAGGGATTGTAAAGAGGGGTCAGATGGGGGCTGGTGAGGTCGACAACAATGATGTCCGCTTTCTTTCCTACCTCGATGGTGCCGATGTCTTTTTCGAGACCCAGAGTTCTTGCTCCCCATGACGTCGCCATTCTGAGAACGCTCTCCGCATTCATATTCTCCGGATTCAGGGTGAATACCTTGTCAAGCTTAGCGGCGGTGTCCATCTCTTGAAAAAGGTCCAAATTGTTGTTGGAAGCACAGCCATCTGTTCCGAGCCCTAATGTAAGGCCCGCCTTGAGCATGTCCGACACCCTGGCTCGACCTGACGACAGCTTCATGTTACTCTCAGGGGCATGAACGATTTTCACTTTTCTCCGGGCCAAGAGGGCGATTTCCTCATCATCCAGATGCACGGCATGCACAGCGATGAGCGTTTCCGTCAAAAGGCCCAGACGATCAAGGTACAAAGCCGGTCTTTGTCCTGTTTTCTTGGTCACCTCTTGGACTTCCTCTTTTGTCTCCGAAAGGTGGATCTGGAGAGGCAGGGAGAAATGTTGCGATGTTTCCATGGCTCCTTTCAGCGTGGCCTCGGAACAGGTGCTCGGGCTGTGGCAGAAGAGGCCAGGGGTGATGAGGTCTGAGACATTCAACCAGGCGTCGATAAAGCCTCGCCCCACCTTGAGGTTCTCCTTGGGATCGGGGACCCCGGGAGCAGGGAAGTCAATGACGCCCTGTGCAACGAGGGTTCTGAGGCCTGATTCGTGGAAAGCGCGGGCTGTGGCATCCTGAAAGAAATAGCCGTCTGAAACAGTGGTGGTGCCGGAGGCTATCATTTCCACACAGCCCAAGAGGGCGCCCCAATAGACCGTCTCTGGGGTTAGGTGCTGGGCCTCCGCAGGAAATATCTTTTCAAAGAGCCATTGTTTCAAGGGAAGGTCGTCGGCAAGGCCTCGGAAAAGGGTCATGGCGGTGTGCCCATGGGCGTTGATCAAGCCCGGCATGATGAGACCATCCCTGGCGTCGATGACTTGGGCGCCTTCAGGAATAGGGCCCGTCGTTTCCATGGGCTGAATGCCCCCAATCCGATCCCCTTTGATCATAACGGTGGCATTGTGTGTGGGGCCTTCACCTTCCACCATGGAGATCAACATCCCCCCCTGAATGAGGATGTCCGCGCCTTCTCCAGATTGAATCTTGCTTTCCATGGTTTGCTTTCCTCGAACACAGTTTATATTTATGAGGGGGGAGGCGAACCCATAAGAGAAGGGTATCGTTCAAAAGTTGGCATGGCCTTCTCAGGCTCTACCAAGGATTTGTGTGAGAAGCCGGGTGCTTTGTTCTGAGATCATGTATGAATGGCAGAATTATCGGATTTCCGCGGCGGCGTCAAGACCTTGGAATTTCCTTGACAAGGTATGCGGATTTGGTAGGAAAACGCCTCAGATTGTATCAACATGAGGTGCCTGAAAAAATGCATGGTGCAGCAGCGCTCATTGCGGTCCCCCGGCGCTTTCTTCAAGAGCTAAAATGATATAAGCGTAGAAAAGAAAGGAATCGGAACTCAGAAATGGCCATCGTGGCGCCTTTGAAAGGCATGATGTATAATTTTGGCGATTTGGGAGAACCGTCCAAACTGATGGCCCCGCCTTATGACGTCATCTCAGAAGAAGAGCAGGGGGCTTATTATGACATGCACCCCAACAACGTGATTCGCCTCATTCTCGGAAAGAGGAAAGTGGGCGACTCGGATTGGGATAATCGGTATACCCGGTCAGCCGACACTTTCAAGCGATGGGAATCCGAAGACATCCTCCTTCGTTCAGACTCCCCGGCTATGTATTTGACATCCCTCACCTTCGACCCAGGAGACGGCAAAGGGTCGAGGACGCGATGGGGCTTGATTGCTTTGGTCCGCATCGAGGAGGAAACGTCAAGGGGAATCCTTCCCCATGAGAGGACCTTCTCGGCTCACAAGGATGATCGGTTGAAACTGATGAGAGCCTGCAACGCCCAGTTCAGTCAGGTCTTCGGTCTCTTCGAAGATGCAGAGGATGCAGTATTCTCTTGCCTGAAGGAAGTTATTGGAGGGTCGCCTCAGGTGGTCTTTGATTTTATTGACGGAACGGCCCACCGAATGTGGGCTGTGCAAAACCGATCCATTTTCAAGAAGGTGGCCCATGCCATGCTGGACAAAACCATCTTCATCGCGGACGGACACCATCGATACGAAACAGCCCGCAATTTTCGAAACATGATGCGTGCGAGATACGGGCATCGACCCCCCAACCGCTCTTATGAATTTGTGATGATGTACTTGACCAGCATGGGCGATGCGGGCCTGACGGTTTTACCTTCCCATCGGTTGGTCAAGAGATGTGCGGGATTTGAAGCGCCATCCTTTCTGGAGAGGATCAAAACGTGGTTTGACTTAAGGGCTTTACCGACAGAAGAGCCCAACGAAGACACGGCACGGCGAAACCTGAAAAAACTTCTTGAAGAAGCAGGTCGGAATACGTCAGCCATAGGTTTTCATTACCGCGGGAGCACAGCGTTCCACCTCCTCACTTTGAAAGCGGGTATGAGAGACAAGATGGGTGATGACCTTCATGCTTCCCTGAAAAAGCTTGACGTCCTGGTCTTGTCCCGCTTTGTTTTCCAGAAAAGCCTGGGTTTCAGCAAAGAGGACCTTAACGACGAAAATTTCTCTTGAATCCCACCAAAATCGAACACGTCAAAGAGGTGGCGACCAATGCCCTGATTATGCCGAGAAAATCGACCTTTTTTTATCCCAAGGTTCTTAGCGGCCTCGTTTTCAATAAGATCGATCCCTATGAAATTATCCAGGTTCCCTGACATAAAGCTCAAGCCGGATGAGGCTATGGATGCCTTCATGGACGGCCGTTTGAGGCTGATTCAGTCCAAGAGCGGCTATCGTTTTTCCATTGATGCGGTTTTTCTTGCCGAGTTCGTCTCTACGAAGCCCGGAGACACGGTGGTCGACCTTGGCACAGGATGCGGTATCATACTGCTCTTGCTGCTTCTAACCCGGCGCATTCGCTATGCCGTCGGTTTGGAGATCCAACCCGATCTGGCGGACCAAGCGCGGCGGAATGCCCTTTTGAATGGACTGGATGGCAAGATGGGCGTCATTATAGGGGATATCCGGCACCCGCCGTTGGCTCGCCGAAAGGCAGATGTGGTGGTCTGCAATCCGCCTTACCGCCAGAAGGCAAGCGGCAGGATAAACCCCGACCCTCAGAGGGCCATAGCCAGGCATGAGATCATGGCTTCCCTGGACGATATTCTGGGTGCAGCAAGAACGCTTTTGAGAGCGAGGGGAAGGCTGGCCATCATTTATCCGGCGGAGCGCCTAACGGACCTCATGGTGCGGATGCGGGGTTTCGATTTGGAGCCCAAAACGCTCAGGATTGTCTATCCTGCTCTGGAATCCGAGGCGAAATTGGTACTCATTGAGGCTTCTCGTGGCGGGAGGATCGGCGTCAAGGTCCTACCGCCTTTGATGGATCAAGGAGACTATTCGATTACCTGAAGGTGAGTTTAAATTCGATCTTTTCCACAACTTGCCGGCCCAACGTGCTGTTCAGCTTTTCTTTGATAGAGGCTTCTGCAAAGCCCAGCTCTTGAAGCCATATGGGATCTGAGACCTTTACCCGAAGGCGCCCGTCTTTTATCCACAGGGGCTGAGCATTTTTTGCTATGGCAGGGCCCACAACCTCATCCCATACGCTCCAGATGCGGGCATCATCCGGATTGAATGGAAGTGCACCTTCTTTCAGAAGACCGGCCATGATCTCTTTGAGAGGTGTCAAAGGGGTTTTTTTCTGTGTCATGGTCCCAGCGGCGTCCTTCAGCTTGGTTGTATGAAATGGCTCCGCGATTTCATAGGCCTTGACGTAAGTCATTTTTGTTAATATGTTAACATATTATCAACACAAATCAACAGGGGTATATTATGGCTTGGGATTGGGACAAACTCCAGCAACAAAAGAAGGGTGGAGGCGGGGGACCGCCTCCCCAGGTGGGCGAAGTCTTCAACAGGCTCAAGGGTTTCAAGGGGAGATTCCCCGGTCTGTGGATCATCATTCTCATTTTGGTTCTGCTTTATATAGGCGCCTCCACTTTTTACACCGTGGCTGTTGACGAAGTGGGAATTGTCCAGCGATTCGGCAAATATGTGAGGACAACACCCCCGGGTCTAAACTTCAAGCTCCCCAGAGGGATCGAGAGGGTGACCAAGGTCAAGGTGAGGTTTGTCTACAAAGAAGAATTCGGCTTTCGAACCATCAAGGCAGATGTTCGGACGCGTTACGCAGCAGGAGATGCCTACCTTGAAGAGTCGTTGATGCTCACCGGCGATTTGAACGTGGCTGTCGTCCCCTGGATTGTACAGTACCGCATCAAGGACCCGTACAAGTTTCTTTTCAAAGTCAGAGACGTGAGAGGCACCCTGAGAGACCTATCAGAAGCCACCATGCGGCTCGTTGTGGGCGACCGGAGCATCAACGAAGTGATCAGCAAGCGAGAGGAGATTGCTGATCAGGCCAAGGAACTCCTGCAAAAGGAAATGGATGAGGCGGAGACAGGCATCAATGTCACCACCATTGAGATGAAGAAAACAAATGTCCCCGCCCCGGTGCAACCGTCATTCAACGAGGTAAACCAGGCCATCCAAGAAAAAGAAAGAATGATCTATCAGGCCAGGGAAGAATACAACAAACTGATTCCCCAGGCCAGAGGCAATGCGGAGAAGACCATCAAGGCCGCAGAAGGCTATGCGCTTGACCGCGTCAATCGCGCAAAGGGCGACGCTTCAAGGTTTAGCGCCCTTTATGAGGAATATCGCAAGGCGGAAGATGTGACGCGAAGACGGCTTTATCTGGAGGCATTGCGCGACATCTTTCCCAAACTGGGAAGCAAGTACATCCTGGATGCGGAGCAAAAGAATTTTCTTCCCCTGCTCAATATGGGTCAGCCAAAAGGAGAACAACAGTGAAGTCTAAATCACTCATTATCGCCCTGATCATCCTCGCTATTATCATCTACAGCGCAGCTTATGTGGTCGATGAGACGGAGCAGGTGGTGATCACCCAATTCGGCAAAGCCATTGGAGACCCCAAGAAGGAGCCCGGTCTCTACTTCAAAATCCCCATGATCCAGCAAGCGAATTACTTTCCCAAGAACTTGCTGGAATGGGACGGTGATCCGGGCCAGGTCCCGACCCTGGATAAAACGTTCATCTGGGTCGATACGTTTGCCCGTTGGAAAATCGTGGATCCCCTCAAGTTCTTTGAGACCGTGACCAACATGACCGGGGCCCTCGGCCGCCTCGATGACATCATCGACTCTGCTGTGCGCAACTTTGTCACGTCCTATCCGTTGATAGAGACCGTGAGAATGACCGATCGAGAGCTCGATACCTTTGAAATCGGCGTAGATGAAGTCAAAGAAAAGAGTTACCTAGGCGAAGTAAAGATGGGTCGAAAGCAGATAGCCAAGGGCATCATGGAGCAGGCCCAACCCAAACTGGACAAGTTTGGGATTCAGCTTGTGGATGTGAAATTTAAGCTCCTGAATTATGTGGAGGACGTTCAGAAGTCGGTTTACCAGAGAATGATCGCAGAAAGAAAGCAGATCGCTGAGAAGTTTCGCTCTGAAGGAAAGGGGGAGGCCCGAAAGATAGAGGGCGATATGGAAAAGGATCTGAAGCTAATTACGTCCGAGGCATACAGGCGGGCTCAAGAGATCAAGGGGGGAGCGGACGCCGAAGCGACCCTGATTTACGCCGAGTCTTTCGGTAGAGACCCGGAGTTCTACTCTTTCTTGCAGACCCTTGACATTTACAAAGAAACAATGGACGAGAAGAGCACCCTGATCCTTTCCACGGATTCAGATTTTCTGAAGTACTTCAAGGGATACAAAGGGTATGAGAAAAAAAGATGATGTGGATTCCATCCCATAGGCAGGAGAGAGAACATGGTCAGAACGGAGATACAACTGTTTCTGGAAAACGTTCCGGGCGAACTCGGAAAGCTCGCCAGTATGCTGTCGAATGAAGGCGTCAACATCGATGCCCTCACCATTCAGGACGCTTCAGCTTACGTGCAAGAACTCTTCAAGGCGCGAGGGAAGTCTCTGAAGCGGGTTGCACCCGCTGCTTCCTACGGGTCCATGAAAAAGGACTCGGCCGATTATGCGCTCATCCGCCTGCTGGTCAACCAGACGGATCATGCGATCGATCTCCTGTCCAAGGGTGGGTACATTTTTGATATCGCACCCGTAATTGCCCTGGAACTGGAAAACAAGCCGGGCACCCTATCCGAGATGGCCAGAAAGTTCGGAGAGGAGGGCATCAACATCAACTATGTTTACGGGTCAGCCAGGCCCGGAGATGAGAAAGCCCTCTTTGTTTTCTCGCCGGAGGACATCGAAGCTGCCGCACAAATTTTCAAGGAAACATAATCTGCCTGCCTTTTTCCTCATGACGTCGGACGAACACGGTCGGTTCTCTCCAAGTCCACGACCTTGAGCTGAACACGCTCATAACCCTGCCATTCATTGATTTCCGGCGTGAAAACCATGTCCACTGTTTCACCTTCCTGGAGCGCCTTATCCGCCAAGTTAAAACCGATCGCTTCCATCACGCAGTTGCCTTCTCTAACCTTGAGTTTGAGGTGGTCGTCTCCCACGACCCTGGAATGAATCACCTCCAAAGCGCGGGCAAACAGAAGAGGCTCCGGGTTGCCGGGGCCGAAGGGGTGAAACGCGGTGAGTCGCCGCATGGCCTTCAAAGTCAGTTCAGGAAGCGATATTTCAGCATCGATCTTCAAATAGGGGATCATGTCGTGGTCCCTCAGTGTCTCCCGGGCCAGGCTTTCCAGCTGTTCGCGCAAAAGGTCGACCTGAGAGGCCTCCAGGGTGAAGCCCACGGCATGATGGTGCCCGCCGAATCTTTTAAACACATGCTGAAGCCGCGTCAGAGCGCTGTAGATATTGAAAGCGGGAATGCTTCTCCCCGAGCCTGTAGCCCAAACATCTTCAACATCCAAGACCAGTGTTGGTCTGTAATACTTCTCCGCCATCTTAGAGGCAACGATGCCGAGCACCCCCTTATGCCAACCCCTTCCCGAGAAGACCAGGGTCCTTCGCTCCTCAAGTCCCGGCATGGACGGGATCTCGGCTTCAATCTGCTCGATAATGGTTCGCTCTATGTCCTGGCGTTCGCTGTTCATGGCGCTGAGACGCTCTGCAAGTTCAGAGGCCAGAAGAGGTTGATCCGTGGTCAGGGCCGTAACCCCTATGCCCGCATCTGCCAGTCGCCCCGACGCATTGAGCCGCGGGGCCAGTTTGAAGGCGACATCATCAGAGGTGATCGGCGAAGACCCCATGCCGGCAGCTTGTCGCAGTGCCTGTATTCCCGGACTCATTGAACCGTCCATTCTTTGCAAGCCTGCTTTGACCACGATCCTGTTTTGGTCGAGGAGAGGGACCATGTCTGCGACCGTGCCCAGGGCAACAAGATCGAGATAATGCCGCAAGTCGATTTCTTGGCCCGTCTTGAACCATCCCTTTTCTCGGAGTGCAGCCCTGACAGCCACGGCCAGGAAAAAGGCGATTCCCACGCCCGCAAGATGGGGGAAGGGAAAGGCGGAATCCGGGCGATGGGGATTCACAACAGGGCAGAGCGGAGCAAAATCCTCGGGCACTTGATGGTGATCCGTCACCACGACCTTCAACCCCAGGGATTGGGCCAGAGCGATCTCGTCTCGATCCGACGTGCCGCAGTCCACAGTGATGATCAAGCCTCCCCGGTGTTGCGCTATCTTTGTTACACCCTCTGCGCTGAGGCCGTAGCCTTCGCTGAAGCGGTTGGGGATGTAAAAAGAGGCAGGGACGCCGAGATCCGCAAAAAAGTTCACGAGCAAGGCGGTAGCGGTAATCCCGTCCGCGTCATAGTCCCCATAGATGGTGATGTTGTCCTGCGTTTCGATGGCACGAATGATCCATCGCACGGCGGAGTCTATGTCTTTCAGAAGGGTGGGATCGGTGAGACGGGATAGTTTCGGGGACAAAAAGGATCGGGCGTCGCTGAGGGTGACGATGCCCCGATTAATGAGGAACTGGGCCTCCAGAAGGGAAAGACCCGCGTCACGGGCAAGCCTTGAGGCATAAGGGGACGGAGATGTGATTTTCCAACGCTGTATCATTCCCTATGAGTGGCTTGCTTTTGCATCATTCTTTCCACCCTTTTGATGTCCTCGGGCGTGTCCACTTCGATGGAGTCGAAGGCGGTCTCTACGACCTTGATCTTGAAACCGTTTTCCAAAACCCTGAGCTGTTCCAATTTCTCCGAAGACTCCAGTTGCCCAACCGGAAGAGAGGCAAAGGTACGTACGAACCCCGCCCGGTACGCGTAGAATCCGAGATGTTTGTAATAGACTTTTTTTGAATTGAAATCTCGGAAATAAGGAATGGGAGAGCGGGAGAAAAAGAGGGCAAATCCTTCCTTGTCCGTCACGACCTTCACGTGTTTAGGGTCCTCTACCTCCGTCTCATCGGCAATTCTGAACATAACGGTCGTCATCTGGATTCGGGGGTTTTCTTTGATCGGGTTTATCACATCGGAGACAATGGCAGGCTCGAACAGGGGCTGATCGCCCTGAATATTAACAATAAGGTCATCTTCACCCAAGTCGAGTATCCGGACGGCTTCAGCAATGCGATCCGTTCCGGAAGGGTGCGTTTTCTCCGTGCCAATGGCTTTGCCGCCAAAGCCATGAACACAGCTGGAGATTCTTTCATCATCCGTGGCCACAAAGACATCGGATATGTCCGGGCATGAAAGCGCGCGCCGGTAAACATGCTCAATCATCGGTTTACCGGCTATAGGAGCGAGGGGCTTCCCCGGAAAACGGGTGGACTTAAATCGGGCAGGTATGAACGCGTATACTCTCATCCGGTCACGATCATGAAATCAGGGTCCCATATAAGTGGCACAAGCGGAATCGGATTCCCATGCCCTGACTTTGCTGACCCTGACACCATCGCTGTTGAGCATCTGACTCAGTAACTCGAAGATATAACGGGCGATATTCTCAGATGAGGGGTTCACCTTTCTGAAGTATTCCAGTTCATTCAAAAACCGGTGGTCCAATTCTTGAATGACTTGCTCTGTGGCCTTCTTCACCTCTCTGAAGTCTATGAGGATGCCGTTTTCTCCCAAGTTTTCACCCGTGACGAACACCTCCACCTTCCAATTGTGACCATGCAGGTTTTCGCACTGGCCCTCGAAATCTCTGAGCTGGTGGGCGGCAGCGAGATGGGAAATGATTCTCAGTTCGTACACGGGTCATCCCGCCTCTTCGTTTTCGCTCTCTTGCGGAGCGCCTTCCTGGTAGGGCTTCCCACATTCACTGCACTTGCCGTCGATGATAATGCCCGTGCAGGTGCCGTCAGGGCAAAGGATGCGATCATCTAAATCAAAAGCCTCCCCTTGGTCCGCCCCTTCTTCCCGGTGGAGTTCAAAGGCCGAACCACAATGCATACAGAAGCGGCTTTCTTCAGGCACTGAAGTGCCGCAGTGGGGGCAGTCCTTACCCGGAATTTCTCTTTTGCAATGGGGACATTCCATCATGGAAATCAGCTCTTTTTGGAGGTTTGCACTTGAAAAGGGGTGAGAAGTTGTTTGACCTTCGTGCTTTTGCACTTCGGGCATCGAAATTTGGTTTTTTCATATTCTGAGATAGAGAGAATGAGGCTGAATTTCTTGTTGCATTTTTCACATTTAAACTCATAGGTTGGCATGACTTATCCCTCCTCCAGAATAACGAGTTGATTTTTCGGTAGATCATAACTCTTTTGGTCGCTTTGTCAATATACAGGGACCCCTTAAATCGGCTCTCCTGTCTTTTTCGGGCCTCCTTTGTTTCATGCCTTCACCAACTGATCAAGGCCGCAATGTCGTTCCAGGTTCTGACGACGGGAAAGGGGTGGGGCTTTCTGTTCCAGGGCTGTTCGAAGACGATGGGCGCGATGGCATGTTCCTGGAGGAGGAAACATGTTTCGAGCCGATCCTCCACAAAGTACCTGACACCCTTATCCCGAAGGATATCCGGCTTTTTTTGGTGGGTCTGGGTTGCTTCCAGATCAATACGGTTTGGATCGACCTGAGGCAGGTGGTGGCGGATCCACGCCATGATCGGGGCCCGGTTTGGTCGGGCTGTGACGAAGAGGAGCGGTCCGGCCTGGGAAAGCCTGGTGAGGACTTCCACCGCGCCGGCGATGGGTTGTATTCCGCTTTCCAAGGGGAAATCAACAAGCGCTTGTACGATCGTGTCGCTTGCCCTTTCGTCTATATGAATCACCGAGGCAAAATCGTATTCCGTAATGTCCTCATAACGGAAGCCGTAACCATAGTCGCCTTTTGCCCTATCCACGAAAAGACGAAAGGTGTCGGCAAAAACGCCGTCAATATCAAAGGCCACTTCACCGGGTGAAATTCTTGGGAATTCTTCAGGCAATCTGTTCTCTTTTTCCATGGGCGCCTTCGTTCCTTTCACAAAGAAACGTGTCTCTATACCATAGGCCTTTACAGGACGACCAGGGAAAAATCCAGGCAAGGTGTTCTCTTCAAGTCAAGGGCTTACAGGAATCATTATTTTCGGGCAAGGAGTCTCCCTTTTCATAGGAGCACGCCTTTGAAAGGCTCTTGACAAGGTGTGGTTTAGGCTATAAGGAATAAGTCAAAATTTAAAAAGTTAGCCTAAATTTATTCATCCTTGATCTTTACCTCTCAGATCATTCAAGACCTAAGCTCATGAGATGAGGAGATTGGCATATGGTTGATTTCTTAGTGCTTTTGGCCGCCCTGGGCCTTGTGGTTCAGGCCATCATCGGGCTGAGCTATTTCCTTTCGTCCATCTGGGAAAAAGAGCGAAGGGCCAGCCTTTTTGGCGGCTTGCAGTTCCTGGGCATGCTGGGTGTGCTTGTGGTCTTTCTCCTGCTGGCTCGGGCGCATTTTTTCAGCACTAGCCTTGGCCTGGCCTTGCTTGTCTGTGGGTACGTGATGGCGGGATTGGCTGTTTTTTTCTTTATGAGAAAGTCAGGCGCAAACGCGAACGCCCTAAAGGGCGCCCGTGGACTCATCCGGGGGGAGGTCAAAAGGTTCGATGAAAGAGAGCAGGTTTTCGCGAGAAATCGATCCCTGCCTCCCGGCTCCAAAGAATACGCGGCCTTTTACAAGGAGCACCCTGAATATGAGGCATACGATACCCAAAGGAGAAAACGGGGCGGTCCCTTGGGGGCCATTGGCGCCATCGACGGGGCCAATGGGAGAGCAAACGTCCAGGCCACCCTGGCCTGCGTTTCCATCCCTCAGGCTTTTTCAACACCGGACAAAGTGAAGCCGGAGCCTCAGTTTAATCCCATGTATCAATCCAAGGCGGATTCAGTCGACTCCAAGGCCACGATGAGCCCTCAGGAGGCGACGCAGCGGGTCAAAGGATATACCCTGAGTCTCGGGGCCGCCCTCGTGGGTATCACGGAGGTCAACCCGCTCTGGGTGTATTCCCACAAAGGAGAGATCTTTCATGAAAACTGGGAGGACTGGGGAAAGGAGATCGTCCCCGACAAATATGCGATTGTTTTTGCCACTGAGATGGCCTTTCACATGGTGGGTGCAGCACCGCACACGCCCACGGTCATTGAAAGCATGAGGAACTATTCCAAAGGGGCTTATATCGCCACGCAACTTGCCAGGTTTATCGCCAACCTCGGATACTCCGCCACGGCCAATCACCTTCGCCATTATGAGAACCTCATGGTTCCTCTGGCTGTCGACGCCGGCCTGGGGGAGTTGGGCCGGCTGGGTTATCTGATCACCAAGGAATTCGGGCCCAGGCTCAGAATCGGTGTAGTCACCACGGATCTCCCCCTTGTGCCTGACAAACCTGTGGATATCGGTGTTGAGGATTTTTGCAGGATCTGCAAAAAATGTGCGATGTGCTGCCCCTCCAATTCCATTCCCTTAGCAGAACAGAGCATGGTTAATGGCACGCTTCGCTGGAAATTGAATCACGAAACCTGTTTCGATTACTGGGGCAAGATTGGGACCGACTGCAACATCTGTATGAGGGTCTGCCCTTACAGCCATGCGAAGACATTTCCTCACAGGCTGATTGTGTGGTTTATTACAAGAAACAAGTATGCACGGCGCCTTTTCTCCTTCATGGACGACATTTTCTATGGAAAGAAACCCAAAGCCAAGCCGGCCCCCAAGTGGTCGGAATACAAATGATACACAAAAGCCTGTTCGATAACCCCCTCTCGCGCTGGAGACCGAGTCAAGATATCGTTCCAAGGCTTTACTCAAGGCAAGCCCGATGGGCGTGAGAGAACTTGGAGATGTCTCCTCCCGTATGGACGGTGGCCAAAATGACAGATGAGGTCGACAAGCGAATTGCGACACAGTCCCAAACCGGAAGAGACAATTCTCAAACCAGCGGGGATGCGCCGTGCGGAAGCATCAGGAGCTTCAGTTTCACTACATTGCGGAGGTCAAAACTATGAACGAGCTTTGTCGCGCCCTTGGATCCGTGTTTCCGAAAGACAGGGTGAGTTGGGACGAGTCCGTTTTGGCAGGCTACGGAGCCGACTCGTCAATCCCACCGGGCTCCTCCGTTTATCCGAGTGCCGTGGTTTTGCCCAAAACGACGGAGGAGATCAGCCACCTTCTTCAAATCGCCGACCGTTTCAGGATTCCCGTCTCGCCCATGGCAAGGGGTTCCAATATTGCCGGAATGGCTGTTCCTGTGCAAGGGGGTATCGTGGCGGATCTCAGGCTCATGAATAGAATCATTGAGATCAATGAGGATGCGGCTTACGCCGTGATAGAGCCTGGTGTGACCTTTCACGATCTGTCCAATGCGCTCAAGAAAGCGGGATTCTTTTGTCACCTCCCAACCGCAGCAGGCGGGAGCAGCCCTCTGGCCAACTATCTCATGAGGCCCTCGGGCAACTTTGCCGCGAGGTGGGATCCTGACCCCGTACTTGCCCTTGAGGTCGTGACACCCGGGGCGGGTATCATCAAAACGGGTTCCGCCACTTTTGAGACCGCAGGATGGCGGGCAAGATATCACTGTTTTCCGGATCTGACAGGCCTCTTTGCCAATGCTTACGGCACCCTTGGGATTGTCACGAGAGGGGCGGTGAAAATCTTTGACCGGGGAGAAGAGGAGCGATTGGTTTTAACCACGTTCGAGAGTTTTCCTCCTGCTCTGGAATACATGAAACGCATTGTGAGGCGGAACCTTGCAGAGAGCGTCACTTTCTGGACCTGGGGGTGGAACCTTTTTCATGAGATGATGCGCTCCAAGTCTGAGAAGTTCCCTCAGGAGATGCTCAAGCCGGATCAGAGGACCCCCCCTCGGGGCATCGCTTTCGGGATTGCTTCAGCACGGCTCAGCGGCTACAAGAAGGTTGTTGAGGCGCAGCAAGAGGTCTGTATCCAGATAGCCCGGGAACTTGGAGGAGAAGCCATGGAGGATGCTGAGGCCAGAGAAAAGCATCCTGGATGTTATGAATACCTCAAAGCCTATTTTGTTGACGGCGTGCATCCCAAACCGGGCGAGGAATCCCAAATCAGGGCCGGGTTGCATCTGCCGGGCTGCCTCATTACCGCAGAGCCCGCGAAGTTGATGGAAATTGAAAAATATATGTGGGATTTGGCGGAACGAGAATTCAAGCCCCCCTATTTCTATCGGGCCCTGCCCCATTCTCATGCCCGTGAGTTTTTCTTTGCCTTTGTGGTGTACGTCACCGGTTCTCTCATTGAGGAGAGGGCGTACCTGCAACATCTCAGAGGGATCTATGGCAGGCTTTATAGGGACCTCCTGAGGTACTACGGGGGCGTGATGTTCAGATACCGAAAGGACCCCACCTTTTTCGGAATGACCGGTACCTACGGTGACCTTCTCCGCAGGATCAAGAAGTTGGCGGATCCCAACAATATTATGAATCCCGGTATGCTACTTTTCTAGGAGGCGAGAGAAATGGAAGGGACACTGCATATTAATGAAAATCTCTACACGGCGATGCACAAATGCACGCGATGCGGCCAATGCGCTTACGGGGATGAGAACGCCGAATTCGATATCCTCTGTCCGATGCAAATCAAGGGAAAATTCTTTACCTTCAGTGCCGGAGGACTCATGCAACTGGCAAGGGCTCTTTATGAGGGTAAGGTCGGCTTTTCTGAATCGGTGAGAGACATTCTGTACCTTTGCACCACTTGCGGTGCCTGTGAAGTCAATTGTGGTGTCATCGAGGGCCAGGTCGATCTTTTCACACTGCTCAAGAAGGAACTGGTCAAGAGCGGTGTTCCTTTAATGGATGCTCACAAAATGGTGGTGAAGAACACGGTGGATAAGAAAGCCCCCTACAGCGGGCGATTGCCGGACCGGACCGAATGGCTGAAAAGAGAGAAGGCTTTTGCCCATCCGCAGGTTTTCTATTATGTCGGTTGTATTTCTTCCTACAGGGAGCCGGAGATTCCCGGCGCTTTTGTGAGCATACTGGACAAGCTGGAAATCCCTTTTGCAGTCAGTGAAGAGGAGTGGTGCTGTGGGGCGCCCCTCTTTTTTTCCGGATATGAGGAAAAGGGCAAGGAATTGGGGCAGCACAATGTCAAGGCCATAGAGGAAAGCGGCGCCTCCACCGTGGTCCTCACCTGCCCCACCTGTGCTATGTTCTTCAAGAAATACTATCCTCAGTGGCTGAAAAGGGCACTCCCCTTTGAAGTGCTTCATGTGACAGAATTCCTTGAAAGATTGCAGGAGCAAGGCAAACTGAAGCTGGACGCCCGAAGTGATCCGAAGACAGCAACCTACCATGACCCATGCCATTTGGGCAGGGGGCAGGACATCTATGAAGCACCCCGCCGGATTCTCCGGAGCATCAAGGGGATTCAATTCTCGGAGCTCAGCCGTGTTCGGAAAAACAGTTTCTGTTGCGGAGCAGGAGGATTGGTTCCAACAGGGTTTCCATCCCTTTCGGACGAGCTGGCACACCAGAGAGTGTCAGAAATGGAGGCCACCGGAGCGGATTTGCTGGTGTCCTCATGCCCTGCGTGTAAAGAAAACCTGAAGATTGCTGCCAAGGGGATAAAAAAAGGTGCCGAGGTTCTTGACATCACCGAATTGGTAGATCGGGCGTTAACCGACATGAAGGCTTGAAAAACAAGGCCCAAAAAGGGCCGGAATGGGTTACCGGCAGAAATTGGGCTCTTTGAAAGAATCTTGTCTCTTTCTTGAACCTGTGATTGTGGCGCACGGCACAATGTTAGACATGGTCGTGACCGAACAGAGCCGTACGAAGGCGTTCAATCTTATCAAGAACTCAGTGGATACAGCTACCGCAGCATGGCCACAGTGGCGGATCGTCCCGTCACCTTTTCAGCCCTGTAAGAGTAAAAGAAATCCGTCCTGCAGCGGGTGCACATGCCTGCAATTTCAATATGATCCTCGCTGAGACCGGCCTCCACGAGCTGCCATCGACTGATTTTCCACAGATCAAAATAGTCCTTTCGGACCATGAAGCGGCTGAAAAGCTGGGGGAAGAGCTTCCTGTGGGTGACGAATTCCGCGCAACATGGGCCCAAGGAAGGCCCTATAGCAGCCCGCAGGTCTGCGGGTTCAACCCCGAATTCCGTTTTCATCCGTTTTAAAACAGTAGCCAAGAAATCATGGGTGTTTCCGCGCCATCCGCAGTGGACATTCGCCACAACCCTTTTCCCAGGATCGAAGAGGATGACGGCCTGGCAGTCCGCCTGCTTGACCATGATAGCCACGTCCTGCAAGTCAGTGATGACAGCATCTGCTTGAACAGGCTGGTCTGAGAGGTGAGGCCGGGCCTTTCGCAACACCCATATCCCTGTCCCGTGCACCTGGTTCATGAAGATGAGGCGTTTGGCACCCATGGCATGCTTAATGCGCTTCAAGTTGGCTCCCACTCTATCTTCTTGGTCACCGGTGCTGAAGCTCGTGTTCAAGGTGTCGAAAGGGGGGGGGCTCACGCCGCCTCGACGCGTGAAAACGGCATGGGCCAGATCAGCGTATTGGGAAAGCTGTGGAAACTGGAGGTAGGGGATCTTGAAGGGGTCGTTGGGCTTGCCTGCAAAAGGAGGCTGGGTGAAGGCGCATGGCACAAAGGCGCTTTTGGCTAACATGGTCTCCAAGAGTGTCGGGGATGGCGAGGCATTCGGCTAGAGGTCTTTTCGGTCACGACACAGACTGCCTTACTTACCGCTGCTTCCTCCCGGACCTGACGGGGTTCATAAGCGTCTGTCACGTGAGGTCCATCTCATCAGCGGGAATGACCAGGGGCAGTGCCGAAGCCGGTTCTCATAAAGGAGATTCAACCCCGCATAAGCGGATTTCGGGTTCAGGGCACCGCTAGCTCCCCGTCTAGCACGACCAAGGCCGGAATTCCGGTATCTAGATGTCCACCCGGTCCTTCAGTTCCTTCCCAACTTTAAAGAAAGGAAGTTTTTTGGACGTCACATTGATAATCTCGCCAGTCTTGGGGTTTCTTCCCTGGTAGCCTTCATAATTCTTGATCTTGAAGCTACCAAAACCCCTGATTTCAACCCTTTCGCCTCGGGTCAGGGCGGCTTCCATGTCGCCGAAGACCGTATTGACAACCTCTTCGGCTTTTTTTAGGGCGAGATTCTCAGCCTTGGCAAGAGCCTCGATCAGTTGGGATTTGTTCATAGATCCTCTCTCTTGGAAATGGGGGTTGTTTGGAACTTCTACGATCGTTTCCGCCCATGCACGGACCACGCGGTGGAAATGAAGATAATGAATCCAGCGTGTTAAGTCAAGTCTTAATCTTCATTGACGGTTGGATGTAAGCAAAAGATTGTGCGCTCCGCGACCGGCACAGTCCTCCACAGAGGCCGCACCAGGGTGCAACGCGGGTTAGAAGGATCATGACAAGTCCGCCGATCACTCATGTGTAAGTATCTGATATAAATATCAATTTGGCCTTTTTCCAGTATCGGGCTAAATGCGATACTGTCGGCCATAGCCTTTGGCTTCGGACGGCGACGCACGCCACGAGGGACGAATCACCGGTTCAAAGCCCTTGATATTTCTTTGATCCTGGTATAAAAGCCGGATCGTTGCTCCAGGACAACCGGATCCAAGAAGAACCCTATGAAAAGATTGACCCGAGAAAGCATTGAAAGTCTCGTGCCCTATCCCCCTGGGAAGCCCATAGAGGAACTGGAAAGGGAATTGGGCATCAGAGGGTCCATCAAATTGGCCTCAAACGAAAACCCTCTTGGGCCTTCTCCCATGGCGATTCAAGCCATTCTGGATCATGTCCAAAAGATTCATCGCTACCCCGATGGAAGCGGTTTCTATCTCAAATCAAGACTGAGCTCGGCCCTCCATCTTCCGCAGGAACAGATCATTATAGGAAACGGCTCCAATGAGTTGATTGAGTTGATTGTTCGAACCTTCTTGATTCCTGGGGAGCAGGTGATCCAAGCCTTTCCTACTTTTCTCGTGTACGAGAAGATCGTGGCCGGGGCTGGGGGCAAGATGGTCTCTGTTCCTTTGAAGCACTTCAAACTGGATCTTCAGGCCATCGCGGACGCCGTCACCTCTGAGACAAAGATCATATTTCTCAACAACCCCAATAATCCGACCGGGTCGGCCCTTTCAGAGCAGGAGATGGCGGGCTTTCTGAGTGTGGTTCCCCAAGATGTCGTCGTGGTTCTTGATGAGGCCTATATTGATTTTGTATCCGATCCTTCGGTTGCTCGCGGCCTGGACCTTTTGAGCCATCATGCCCTGTTTGTTGTTTTACGGACATTTTCCAAGCTCTATGGATTGGCAGGGCTGCGGATCGGTTACGGGTTTGGCTCAGAGAAGGTGATTGATTACATGAATCGAGTCCGACAGCCTTTCAATGTGAACACTTTGGCCCAAGCGGCGGCCACAGCTGCTCTGGATGACACCGAGTTCGTATCCCGGACCCTGAAGACAGTGAGGGAAGGCCTTGCCTACCTCTACGATGAGCTCGATCGCCTCGGCCTGGAGTACCTTCCCACACAAACCAATTTCTTTCTCATCAAAGCGCCCTTTGGAGGCCGGAAAACCTATGAGCTAATGCTCAAAGAGGGGGTGATTGTCCGGGCTATGGACGCTTACGGGTTGGGGGATTACATCCGGATCAATGTGGGCTTGCCACAGGAAAATGAGAGATTTGTGACCACCCTCCGGGAAATGTTGAAATGAACAAGATCATTACCGTTGACGGTCCGGCCGGGGCAGGAAAGAGCACGGTCAGCCTTATCCTGGCAAAAAGGCTGCAGATACTGTACCTGGACACGGGCGCTATGTATCGTGCTGTAGCGCTCCAGGCCAAAAGAGAGGGAATCGATATCCGCGACAGGGAGCGACTGGGTGAATTGTGCCGTTATCTGGACCTTCGTTTTAAGAAGGAGGGTGAAGCCTTCAAGCTTTTTCTGGGAGAGGAGGACATTTCCTTGCTCATCAGGAGCCCTGAAATGGATATGCTCTCTTCCACCATATCCACGGTCAAGGAAGTGAGAGAGGCGATGAAAGCGCTTCAGAGAAAGATCGGTCGTGAAAGGGGTATCGTGGCTGAGGGGCGCGATATGGGGACGGTCGTATTCCCAGATGCGGACCACAAGTTCTTTATCACCGCTTCAGCCCAGGTAAGGGCGGAAAGACGGTATAAGGAGAGGCGTGAACGGGGAGAGCCGATATCCAGAGAGGAAGTTGCCAGAGAACTCAAGAAGAGGGATGAACAGGACAGCAACCGGGCCATAGCCCCCCTTTTGGCTGCTGAGGATGCAAAAATCTTGGATACCAGCCTGTTAAGTATCTCTCAGGTCGTTGGCACGATGCTCTCTGAAATCTTGGATGAGGGCATGGGGTAACGTCTTGGAAAACGCCAAGGGAGTGTCTTGGAGAGTTAAGAGGAAAAGCCGCTCATACAATAAATTGGTTGAACTTTTGTATGATGTTTGATAATGGAATAAGTTTGAGTCTCTTTGGGGCAAGGGACAAAACAACGAGGGGGTAGCGGGGTTAATGGAGAATCAATCAGACAAAACGGGTGAAAAAGCAACGACGGACAACCACGCGGGTGATGACACTTTAAAACAAAATCAGGATGAGGCCCACGTCAGAGCGGAAGCTGACAGAGGAGCTGAGGTCAAAAACGAGCAAGAGGGCAAGAACTTCATGGAACTCTATGAAGAAAGCCTGAAAAGCATCCAAGAAGGTGGGGTTGTCAAAGGGGAGATTGTCCAGATCGACAAAGAGTTTGTCCTTGTGGATATCGGTTACAAGTCCGAGGGGGTGATTCCCATCAACGAGTTCATAGACCCCGATGGGAATGTTACAGCCCGGGTGGGCGATAATGTGGACGTTCTCCTTGAAAGGAGAGAGGATGATGAGGGGACCATTCTTCTCTCCAAAGACAAGGCAGCGAAAATCAAGATATGGGACGAGATCAGGGAAATCTACGATAAAGACGGGACGATCCGGGGAAAGGTCGTCTCCCGCGTTAAAGGCGGGATGTCCGTGGATATCGGCCTCCCAGCATTTTTGCCCGGTTCTCAGATTGATCTAAAGCCGATCAGGGACTTCGATGCGTTTATCGGCTCCGAGTATGACTTCAAAATTTTGAAGTACAACAAACGTCGGTCCAACATTGTTCTTTCCCGAAGGGCCATTCTGGAGGGTGAGCGATCGAAGATGAGGCAGAAAACCCTCCAGAAATTGGAAAACGAAGCTGTGATGGAAGGAACGGTGAAGAACATTACGGAATATGGCTTGTTTATTGATCTGGGTGGAATAGACGGGTTGCTGCACATCACGGATATGTCCTGGGGCCGCGTGGGCCATCCCTCCGAGCTTTACAAGGTGGGCGACCCTATCACGGTTAAGGTCCTCAACTATGATGAGAATTCGGGGCGGGTTTCCCTCGGTATCAAGCAGCTTAAGCCGGACCCATGGACGAAGGCGGACGAGAAATACCCTGTAAGCGCCAAGATTAGAGGCCGGGTGGTGAGTTTGGCCGATTACGGCGCCTTTGTTGAAGTTGAGGAAGGCATTGAAGGCCTCATCCATGTTTCGGAAATGTCATGGACAAGAAAAATCCGGCATCCCTCTCAAATGCTCAAAGTGGGTGATGAAGTTGAGGTCGTGGTTTTGAATATCGATTCAGGCAACAAACGGATCTCGCTGGGCCTCAAACAGGTCGAACCGAACCCTTGGGACGTTATCGGGGAGAGGTACCCTGTGGGAACCACGATAGAGGGCAGGATCAAGAATATCACCGACTTTGGCATATTCATCGGGATCGACGAAGGCATAGACGGGTTGGTCCACATTTCGGACATTTCTTGGACAAAGCGAATAAAGCACCCCTCAGAGCTCTTCAAAAAAGGGCAGGAAGTGCAGGCGGTGGTGTTAAATATTGACAAGGAGAGTGAACGGTTCTCCCTGGGTATCAAACAGCTCACACCGGATCCATGGGACGAAGTCCCTCACAAGTACCCGGTTGCTTGTCGTGTGACCGGTACGGTGACCAATGTGACGGACTTTGGTGTCTTTGTGGAGCTTGAGGAAGGCATAGAGGGCCTCATTCACGTTTCCGAGCTTACCAAAGAGAAAGGCGGTAATCCCTTAAGCAGATTCAATGTGGACGACGTCATCCAGGCTAAGGTCATCAATGTCTCCAGAAACGAGAAGAAAATCGGCCTCTCTATCAGAAAGCTGGAAGAAAGCGAAGAGAGAGAAATATACCGAAGCTACTTGGAAAGCCGTGACGGCGTGACTTCAAATCTGGGAGAGCTATTGAAGAAGGGGATGCTGGAACTCGAGAATCACGGCGCTGAGCGGAAAACCGAAGACGCTGTGAAACCTTCTGAGAATGAGTCTGGGAATTCCGGGAACGGCTCCGTGGATGAGCAGGACGAAAAGACGGAAACAGCATAGCGGGTTGAAACTGAGGCCGATTTCCATGCTATCCCACCCAATTGTACATTTGCCCCCCTTTAGGGAACCTCGAATGACATGTCAGGGAAAAAGCGCCCCATATTGACGGTTCTCGTCATCCTTGGCATCGCGGTCCTTTTTTTGGGCATGGTCTTAACCGTTGTCTTTTTTGTGTCGGGACCGTCTTCCCGTTTTTCATTCCGCGAGCGGATCGGCGTTATCCCCATCGAAGGCCCCATCACGGAATCTCAACACATCGTCAAGCAATTGGTGGATTTCAAAAAAGATGATCGCATCAAGGCCATCATCTTGAGAGTGAACTCACCCGGTGGCGGAGTCGCGCCTTCTCAAGAGATTTACCGTGAAGTCAGAAAGACCATCACCACGAAGAGGGTCATTGCCTCCATAGGCAGCCTTGCCGCCTCGGGAGGCTACTACGTGGCCTCAGCGGCTGACAAGATTGTAGCCAGCCCGGGAACCATTACCGGGAGTATCGGTGTCATCATGGAATTCGTCCAGCTCGAAGACCTGCTCAAAAAACTGGGTATCGGCATGGAGGTCTTGAAAAGCGGTGAGTTCAAAGACATTGGATCGCCTCACAGACCGATGTCCGAAAGAGAGAAAGAGCTGATCCGAAATCTGCTCCTCGAAATTCAGAGACAATTTGTTGAAGCGGTAGCGCAAGGCAGAAATATTCCTGTGGAAAGCGTTCAGGAAATCGCCGACGGCCGAATCCTGTCCGGAGCGCAGTCTAAAGAACTAGGCCTCGTGGATCAGCTGGGGAATTTCGAAGATGCCGTAGAACTGGCAAAAAAGATGGCCGGCATCAAAGGCGAAGTTGCCCTCGTCTACCCCAAGAAAACCGGAGTGAACCTCTGGGATCTCATCCTCCATGACGCCTCTCTGGCCTTATACAAGGCTCTCAGAAATATCCTGATTCCCCGAATTGAGTACCGGTGGGATGGACCTTCTTACTGAAGGGGCAAGGCTAAAGGAAGAGGCTCACATCTCCTTTCCCTTCGCGAATGACCTCTGGAACATTATCGATGAGAGAAATTACACTGGACGGATCCGGATACAACACGCCGCCATCGATGACCAGACCAAGATGGGGTGCGTACGCCGTTTCAATGTCGTAGGGGTTATCATAACCCGCGCTCGTGCTAATAATCGGCCGACCGAGAGCTTTTACAATGGCAAGACAGATCTTGTTGTCCGGAACGCGTATGCCAATGGTTTTTCTTTTGGTCAACATGATCTTGGGCACGAGCTGGGTGGCTTCAAGAATGAACGTATAGGGTCCTGGGAGGCACCTTTTCATCGTTTTGTAGGCATAGTTTGAGACTTGCGCGTAATGGCTGATCTCTTTAAGGCTATCACAAATAATAGAGAAGGGTTTTTTCAGGGGGCGGTTCTTCAGTTTGTGGATGAGCTGGATGCCCTTCTTGTTCATGAGATCGCACCCTATGCCGTAAAAGGTATCTGTCGGGTACGCGATCAGGCCCCCCTTGTCCAGAATCTCGGAGACCCGGTCTATGAGACGTTTTTGCGGGTTTTGAGGGTTGATAGAAACAATCATGAACCGGGTATATATCCCGATTCCACGGCCCTTGTCAATCCGGTTGGTGAGGGTGGGGCTTTCCCCCTCACCCGATTCCTCTAACCCCGCGGGGAGCTGTGTTTTACCCATAAGTCGCCTGCTGAACACATGGGGTAAAAAGAGGGGTGGGGGATTCTTCGTGGACAGAAAGGCTTTTCTTACGTTCCGAGGCTCCCGGGCTGGTCTTTTCAGCAACTTATCTGCGGGGGAGTCTTGCCCCCGACCCATTCCCCTCGGCAAGCTCGGGGCTGCGGTTTCCCCAACTGATAAGTTGCGAAAAGACGGTGCCCTCCCGCCAGTCACTTCAGAAGAGCCTTTCTGTCCCCGGCGAATTGCTTGTAGAGGCCGCAAGAGTTATCTGTGCCGTGTGTCCAGCAAAAGATGTAGGACACGGTAGAGCGGGGAGTGGCGGAGGGGGACACGTGAAATCATGGAATGCGCTTCGTTTGGATCCGAAGGATCTGCTTGAATGAAAAACAGGAGGGGGCGATGGATTCCGTAGGCCTCATTTTTGCGATTCTATTTGGGCTCTGCTTGGGGAGTTTTCTCAATGTTTGCATTTACCGCATTCCGCTCAAGAAATCCATCGTCTATCCGTCATCCAGTTGTCCCCAGTGTGGGAAAAAAATCAGATTCTATGACAACATCCCTCTTGTGAGCTACATCATCCTCCGGGGCAAATGCAGGAGCTGCGGGAGCGCCATTTCCCTCCGCTACCCGGTGGTGGAAGCCGTGTCCGGACTGATCAGCGCCGCTTTATTTATGCGGCTCGGGGTGAGCCCCCAATATTTTGTTTTCCTCCTCTTTGCGGCATCCCTCGTCATCATAAGCTTCATCGATCTCCAGCACAGGATCATCCCTGACATGATCTCCCTGCCGGGCATCTTGGTGGGTCTGGGCGTCTCTTTGCTTAAATTGACGCCCGTGTCTTGGTTGGATTCATTGATCGGCATCATCGCAGGGGGTGGTTTTCTCTATCTTGTGGCCGTGTTTTTTGAAATGCTCACACGACGGGAGGGCATGGGGGGCGGAGACATTAAACTTCTCGCCATGATCGGTGCATGGATGGGCTGGAAAGCCTTGCCCTTTATTATTCTCATCTCTTCTATTACGGGTACGCTCATCGGCGCGGCTTCCCTCATAGCCGCCCGCAAGGGCCTCCGAACCAAAATCCCTTTCGGCCCTTTCTTGGCGCTTGGTGCTCTGATATATTTATTTTTTGGCCACGAACTGGTATCATGGTTCTATCGGATCAGCGGATAGAGAGACCAGAACTTGAGATTTCCGGTTTACAGCCTAAGAACAGGGATACTGGCCCAGTTGGTCTTCTTGATTGTGGCAGCCATGCTGCTCATCAACGTGGTGATGGTAAGGCTGGCAGAAAGGGATCTCATTCGGGCAAAACTGGATGCAGGGCGTTTGCTGGTTCGAGCCATCGAGCAGAATCTGGGTTATTTTCTGTTCAAGCGGGCAGGGAAGCTTTCTCGAATTGATTCAGACATGGCCTTTCAACAGGGCATCGCCCGCCTCTTGACCCACGGCGGCTTCTCGGATGTGGTCATCATCAACGGGGATGGAGAAAAAGTCTTCACCACAGGGCCTCCCAGAGAGGAAGAGGGGAATGCTCTATCCCTCGCGAGAGAATCCCTAGCCACGGGGCTTGGCAGTCACCATTTCAGCGGGTCCACTTGGGGCGTCATCTGGCTCAGCCAGAAGGAACTTTTCATTGCGTCCCCCCTTAAATTCGACGGGTCACCCTTCGGCGGCATAACGGTCTCCGGATCGCTGATTCCTGTCTATGAAACCCTCAGACACTCGCAGAAGATTATCCTCCTTTATATTCTTCTGGATACCCTCATCCTGGTTGTGGTGGGCATCGTTCTCCTGTCCAGGATCGTGGTAAAGCCGATCCACAAGCTTTTGAAGCTCACTGGAGAGTACAAAGAAGGTTACATGGTGCCTTCCATAGGAGAGGCATCCAAAAACGAAATCGGCGAACTCTCCCGTTCTCTCAAAAACATGCTCAAGCGACTGGATGAGAACAAAAGGGAGCTCAAGGCCCATATCGCATCTTTGGAAAAGGCCAATCAAGAGCTCAAACAAGCCCAGGATGAGATTATTCGATCGGAAAAACTGGCCTCTGTGGGGCGCCTCGCGGCAGGGATAGCCCATGAAATCGGCAATCCCATCGGCATTGTCCTCGGCTACCTGGACTTGCTGCAATCCGATGATGTCAAGAAGGAAGAAAAAACAGACTATCTGCGGCGAATCGAGTCTGAAATCAGCCGGATTAACCAGATCATTAGGCAGCTCCTTGATTTTTCTCGCCCTTCCAGCGGAAAGTCAGAAGAGACGCCCGTTCACAAGATGATCATGAAAACAGTAGACATGTTCAAGCCTCAACCGATGATGGAGGATATCGAAATCAATCTCGACTTGAAGGCTTCGAAGGATACTGTCCTTGCCGATCCAAATGAGTTGCAACAGGTTTTGTTGAACATTATCATGAACGCGGCCGACGCCCTGTCGGAGATAGGTCCGCCCGGTTCGGAGAAGAGACTTGTGATCGGGACTGAAAATAGCGGTGGTTCTATCAAGTTGCTTCTCTCGGACAATGGCCCGGGAATACCCGAGGACAAACTTGCCCAGATTTTCGACCCTTTTTTCACCACCAAAGACCCGGGCAAGGGCACAGGCCTGGGGCTGTCGGTGTGTTACAGGATCGTCGAAGGTTTGGGCGGCACCATTCGGGCTGAGAGCGTCGAGGGTGAGGGAATGACGCTTGCGATCACCCTTCCTTTGATGGACGAAGGAGAAAAGAGAAACAGCCAAGTTGATTTGAAAAACAGTGGTCGGGATTCGGGATGATGTCTGGCAAAAAGGTTCTCATTATTGATGATGAAATGAACATGCGCCATATGTTGCAGATCATGCTGAACAAGGCTGGGTATGTTGCTGATGCAGCAGCGGACGGGTTTGAAGGCCTGGAAAAGATGGGTGAAGCGGATTTTGATTTCATCCTGTGTGATTTGAAGATGCCTAAGATGGACGGCATGACCCTGCTCAGGCAATCGAGGGAAGAGCATCCTGACAAGACGTTCATCATGATGTCGGCATACGGAAACATTGACGATGCGCTGGAAGCCATGAAAATCGGGGCTTACGACTACATTTCCAAACCCTTTAAGACAGACGAAGTGCTCCTCACGCTGAAAAAGGCGGAGGAGAGGGAGAGACTCAAAGCAGAAAACATCAGCCTGCAAGACAAGATAAGAAGGATTGAGCAGAAATACTCTTTTGGAAATATCATCGCCCGAAGCGGGGCCATGCGCTATGTCTTTGATCTGGTGAGCAAGGTAGCGAAACACAAGACGACGGTCCTCATCACGGGGGAGAGCGGCACCGGCAAGGATTTGATTGCTCGGGCCATTCATCAAAGCGGAAACAGAGCCTCCGCTCCTATGGTCTCCATCAATTGTGGCGGCATTCCGGAAAATCTTTTGGAGAGCGAGTTGTTCGGTTACAAGCGCGGCGCATTTACCGATGCCGTTAAAGACAAACCCGGCCGATTTGAAGAGGCGAATGGGGGGACCATGTTGCTGGATGAGATCGGGGATCTCCCCTTGCCCCTGCAAGTCAAGTTGTTGCGTGTCCTCCAAGAGGAGGAGATTACACCCTTGGGCGACACAGGTTCCAAGAAGATCGATGTGCGTGTGATCACCGCAACATCCAAAGACCTTCAAAAGGAGGTGGAACAAGGCAGATTCAGGGAGGATCTGTACTACCGCATCAACGTCATGACGATTCATTTGCCTCCTTTGAGGGAACGAAGAGGAGACATTCCCCTCCTCATCGGGTATTTTATCGATCAGTTCAACAAGAAGTTGGGCAGGGAGGTTGAGGGATTGACCTCAGAGGCGGTTCCTATCCTGATGGGATACTCGTGGCCGGGAAACATTAGAGAGCTTGAAAATGTGATAGAAAGGGCCGTTCTGCTTGCCAAAGACCGATGGATAACCCCTGAAGAGCTGCCCCCTCAAATCACTTCAGACCAGAGCATGCCCGCCACAGTGATCCCGGAAGGCACGCTGTCCATTCGGAAGGCCTCCAAAATACTGGAACGGGACCTGATCAACAGGGTTTTGGAGTTGACCGAAGGGAACCGCACCCAGGCGGCCAAGATCCTGGAGATCAGCCGGCCCAAGCTCCTCGCCAAAATCAAAGAGTACCAGTTGGAATAGGTCAACTTCGGATTTGTGCGTTCTCAACAGCCTCCTGTGCCCCACTGTGAGGTGCTTGTTTGAAGCCCCCTCCTAAGTAAATCTATCGCTTGCAGGGCAACCCTAAAATGTAGGGGCGGGCTTTATGCCCGCCCTTGGGAGGGGCTAAACCCCTCCCCTACGCCAATCCCACGATTTGACGCCGGTGCCTTTAAGATATCTCCCAACTGCCCTTAGGGAACCCAATTCTGGCCTTTCCCTCTTTGGGAATTATGATAGGAATTTCTGGGACGCGAGACTGGCAGCGCTACCCCTCAAGGCTTCTCCTTGGCGTAGGGCGCAAGGCAGAAGGCTCAAGGCGTAAGGCAAGAGGCATCGGGGGTCATGGGAATTCTGACCACCACCAGTTCGTCTTCCTCTCTTTGTACGGTGAGAACGAAATCAAAAAGATCCCGCTGAAGGCAAAACACAGGGTCCTCCCTGGGCAGGTGGGGCTTTATACCCTGAATGAACTTCTGTGCGGTATCCTGAAAAAGGATTTTCTTGAGCGTTTCAATAGGGTCGTAGGGTTTGCCGGTCAGCAGGTGTTCCAGATAATCGGCACAGCCCTCATCCTCGGGCGCAGGTTTCTGCGCTCTCTCTCCCATGGCCACGAGAGTGACCACATGGGGATTTTTTCTCTCAATGTAGGCTGCCACCGCTCTGGCGATCAAGAAGCTCGCCAGGAGCACCTCTTGAGCTTTGCCCAGCGCGGCGGTCGCACCCGTCACGCCGGCCGTTGTTCGGTGCACCACGGTTTTGTCTTTGAAGGTGGCCTCTCCCTTTAAGACAATTTCGGATGGGGAGTTTCCCAGATCAGCGCCTTCAATGGGCACCTCATTGACTTCCCCCACAAGGAGGTATTCCGGGTGGTCCTTTTTAGCGGCAATGGCCTTGGCTGGGTCCGCTTCCAAGATGACTTTTTTGGCCCCGAAATGGAACAAAAGGGGTTCACAGGAAAAAGCCCTGAATACGTCGATGATGACCGCCAATCCTGAAGCCTCTTCTGCGCCTTGTGAGCAGCATGTTCTTATAATCTCCATTCACTTTTCCTCACGCTCAAAAGACAACTGGTGGACTTCTCCCCCTTCTAAGTCCACGAAGGCGATCATGTTTCTAAAAGGCTTACCGCGTCCGAGAAGAACCTTCAAAACTTCCATGGCCTCAAGGGTGGCCACAAAAGCAGCGGTTATGGATGGGACACCGAGAACCGCTTCGGGACGTTTGGCGCTTTCCTCACGGGCCAATTGTAGGTCGTAGACTTGTTTGAGCCCTGCGTCACCGGGCTGTATGGTCATGACCTGCCCCTGGAAGCCAGCCAGCGCACCATGAACCAGCGGGATTCCCAGGCTCTGGGCTACTTGCTCCAGTGCAAGTCGGTCGGATACGTTATCGAGTGCATCCACAACGAGGTGGCAGCCCGCAAGGATCTCACGCGCATTAGAGGCATCGAGTCGGATCTGATGGGCTGTGACCAATACAGCCGGATTGATGGAGGACACGGTCACAGCCGCTTCGTTTGCTTTGGACATTCCCAGGGATCCCGTTGTGCAGAGCGCCTGACGGTTTAGGTTGGTTTCGTCAAAGACATCCCGGTCGATCACCACAAGGTGGCCGACGCCGAGCCGGGCCAACAGGAGAATCACCTGGCCCCCTAGACCTCCGGCGCCGACCACAGCGACCGTGGACTGCGCCAACGTGAGCTGCTCCTCCAGAGAGAGAATATCCCGGTTCCGTATATAGCGGTAGGGGTAAATGCCCATTCTCAAGGCCTCTGTGTAAACCTCGTGAACCGTGGCGCCATTCCCATGGGCGATTTCGAAAGCCTGATCTTCATTGAGGATTTGTACGTCACGGCCGGCGAGGTCCTGGAATCCCTTTGCCTTATTCTTAATTTCCTCATGCATACCCGTTTTTCTCCTTAGAACGATTTATCTTTAGTGGTTTTCTTGTACCATTGCAAGAGATTCCGGCAGTCGTGATCCACCGTCAAGGCATTATCTCCCCGCCGAGACGGGATTTTGCAGGGCTCAACTTGCATCCTGTTTGCCTTGCCGGGGTCCCCGTCTCTTTCTTCGAGAGCATATCCATTATCTTTGGAGGCGGTGGGTTCTTGGCGGCACCGTGCTGCGCAGACAAGCCCACCGACCGGCGCTCTCACGTGAGAGGCTCTCGAGCACGATATCATATTGACAGTTGCTGGCTTTGTGATTATCAAGAATTCAAAGATTTTACGAAACTTTGTAAGCTTCAGAGCATGAACTTGCTTCGGTCGGTGGGTTATTGTCAATGAAAATAGAAATGAGATTATATGCGTCGCTGGCACGTTACATGCCTGAGCAAAAGCGGGGCAGTCGAACCCAGGTCATGGAAATCAGCGAGGGGACGACGATCGGTGAGGTTCTGCAAAGAATGAATGTTCCCACCAAGGCAGTCAAGCTCATCTTTGTCAATGGTGTTCGTGCTCAGATTGATCAGGACCTGAAGGACGGGGACAAGGTCGGTATTTTCCCACCGGTTGCCGGTGGATGACTACGATTCCTCCAGTTTCAGAAACACGCGCTCCACAGGCCACCCGCGGCCAGCCAATTCCTTCAAATCGATCGCTTCTCCATCAAGCATGGCTTTGCGGCATCCTGCCCAGAAACGATCAGGCTGCCTCTTGAAAAAAAGTTGGAGGTCCTTTCCCTGAATCCAAACGCCCTGTTTCAGAAGGCTTGGGCCCAATTCCCTGGTCAGCAGATTGAAGAGCTTTAGAACGACCATGCCTTCTCTCCTTGGGATGTTTTCCGCATGCTGTTTGTAGGAAATTTGGCTGCGCATCTGTTTATAGTAACTTCCCTTCCTCAGCATCGCCCCGAGAAGGCCCGGCAAAGCCGCGGAAAGAGCCAGCGTGGATCCTTCCCTGATAACAGCCGAATCCAAAGCATCAACGGGCTTTCCATCCAAGAAAAGGGTCTGAACTCTCTCCTCAATGTAGCTGTCGTTCAAGCCAAGTTGATCTGCCAGAAAAGTCTTAACACTTGATCCGACTTGAGCCTTCATGGGAACCCCTTTTTGAAGAAAGGGAAAGAAACTGGGGATCAGTTCAGGTTTGAGGGTAAGAGACAGGGTGGAAACTGGGAGATTGCTCTCCGCATCTTCCCCACTTTTTTTCTTATTGCTGACCATAGGATACCCCTACTGAGGGTCCATGCATGTCCCTTCACACACTGGGGCCCAGTTCGTTAAAAACAGCGGTTTTTCTATCAATACTCGGGAGAACCGATATTGCATAAAAGACAAGAAAACGGGAAGACCCGGGAAAGGTCTCCCCGCTGATTCAATTGGACACTTGACTTCCTACCAGTCGAAGACCTGATCCAGTTCCTCGTCCTTCACCTCAAAGGTGACGTTGTGAGGGGGTAAAGGTTCTTTTTTGAAGAACTCGGGCAAGCGGTCATGTTCTGCTGTAAATCCTGCCCTGATATTGAAGTCTCTTTCATTCTTGAGAACCGATTTTCCCAAATCCGCCATGTCATCACCGGTCAGCTTCAAGCCGTAAAAGGCATTGATCATGTCAATCAAGGCTTGAAGGGTCTCAGGTTGGTCGAGCACAGCAAATGCAATGAAAAGACACATGCCTGTCGTGTCTGTTAGGGCCGCGGTGGCGATTTGGAGGTTTCTGGAAAGCTCCGCCTGGCCCTGTGGTTTCAGTGGATCCACCGTTCCGCCCACGTCAAGGATGTTGGCGGTGATCGCATAACCGGCAGTATGATCAGCACCCATAGGACTCGTGGCATAGGTCACGCCGATTCCCTGGGCTGCACGGGGATCGTAGGCGGGCATGGACTGCCCTTTCACCACCGGCACCCTTTCAACGCCAAATACTTTGCCGGTAACGGCTGCCCCATTCCCTAGGATGCGCCCCAGGTGCGTCCCTTTGCCCACTTCCTTAACCAAGTTTATGGCTGCTTCTGCGTCCCCGAACTTGGCTAAGCCTGCTTCCATAGCGACCCCGATGGTTGCGCCCATCTCGATCGTGTCCAGGCCGTAGTCGTCATCGAGGCGGTCCAGCATCGCAATCGCGTCGAGATCGTCTATGCCACAATTGCCGCCGTGGGCCCAGACGGTTTCATATTCGGGTTGCTTGGTCAGATAGTGGCCGTCCTTGTTGACATAAGTGCCTGAGCACTTGATGACGCAGCCTCGGTGACAGCCATGTGTGGCAAGCCCCCCTCGAGACGTTTCAGTTTCCGCCTCGGTTTCTCCGCTGATACTGTTGCAACCGTCAAAGCGGCCCCACATAAAGTTATGGGTCGGATACGTTCCTGCCTCGTTAATGATGTTTGTCAAAACATTGGTCCCGTAAGTGGGAAGTGATTCGCCTGTTATTGCGTGTTTTCTAAGGCCTTCCACCCATCTTTTATTGGCCTCCCTGAATGCTTCAGGGTCCTTGGGGCTCCTCATCTTCATCCCCGTATCGTCGATAACAATCGCCTTGACCCCTTTGCTGCCCATCACGGCGCCCACACCCCCACGCCCAGCGTGGCGCGTGGGTCTCAGCTCCATGTCGGTGCAGGCCACCGATGCAGCGGACATCTTCATTTCTCCCGCAGGTCCTATAGAAACAACAGCAATCTTGTCCCCATATTCCCCCTTGAGTTTTTCCACGAGGTCGTAGTTGCCCAGCATCTTCATTTTGTCATCGGGGATGATTTTGACCCCGTCCTTGTTAATAAAAATTTTGTACAGGGTGTCGTCTTTTGGTTTGCCTTCCAGCACGATGGCCGCATAGCCAAGTCTTCCAATCATCTGAGAAGCTTGGCCTCCGGCATTCGCCTCTTTGATACCACCTGTGAGCGGGCTTTTGCAGCCCACCGAGAGACGCCCTGACATGGCCGCGGTGGTTCCACTGAGCAACCCCGGCGCGATAACCAGTTTGTTGTCTGCGCCTAGGGGATGAGACAGTGGAGGCACCTCTTTGGAGACAAGGGCTGAGGTCAGCGCCCTGCCGCCTAAGCCGGCATAGTCCCCGATCGGCGTCTCTGTTGCCTTGGGGCCGCCCTCTGCTCCCATATCAATTCGTAGAATTTTATCCATAAATGTACTCCTTTCCCGAATTGCTCGTGTAAAGAGGTTTGACCGAACGAAGCCATGGCCCTTAATCCATGGCTCGCTAAATTACATAAACGGCATTGAGGCGCATGTCAAGAAAGAATAATAATATTAGTTAGTTATGTCATTTTGGACATAAAAAGCCGGTTCTCCCGGCAAATGAGTATGCATGTCTTGAATGCTTCCCCTTGAATGACGGATGTAGAAGGCCGTGAAGGGTTTTTTTCGATTCCAAGGCTCACGGCCTTCATTTGTGGTCAAGGGCTTTCCGGTGTAATTCCTCGTACTCATTTGCCGGAAGACCCAAAAAACTTTTCTTATGCCCCCGGCTCTGGGCTATTCCGGGAAAAGGCCCGGCCAAACAGGTATAATTGCGCCTCACAGGCCGAGCCGGATTTCCAAAGGTGAAAGCCCCTCCGTCTGAATCTCCCAGTCGTCAATCGTCAATCTTCAATCCTCCAATGCCTCAATCCCTTTCCTCGTATAGAATTATGGACAGGGCGTATGAGATTGATCATAAGAAGGCAAGATCTTTTCTGATTTCGGCCTCCCTCCTGTTGCGCACGCTCTGGGTTTTCAAAGAGAGTGATGAGCCGCACCAGGGCCATTTTGCGTTTCGGCGAGCCAACCCGAAAAGATCTCGTCGGTTTCGGATCTCGAAATGGCACAATTATTGCTTTAGGAATTCACGGTTATTTCCGTAAATTTAGCTGAAAAAAGGTTTTGGGAGGAAGTTCATGGAGCAGCAAATGGTTGAAAAAATACCGGAGGGAGGCCTCGGCCCAACATTTCAGCAGTACCGGAGTGTGGAATTTTCCATCGAAGGTCTCGAATACCTTCATCAGTTTCCTATCTGGAACTCAGAACCGACTTCCATGTTTGTTTTGATCAGGGAGGATTCTGAAATAGTGGGGCGCTTAAAGGTGGGAGATGTGGTGAAAATGAAGTACTACACCGAGGACAATGTCTGCCCCACGAAGTACATGGACACGGAAATCCGCCACATCACCAAGGATGATGAAGGCCGATTCAGAGGGCACTACCTGGTGGGCCTATCCATCTCCGGGGGCTAGGTGCTTCGATTCGCAATGACTGTGACGTGTCTTCATCTCAGAAGTTCACATTCCCCGGTGTTCTGGGGAAAGGAATGACATCCCGGATATTGGCCATGCCGGTCACAAACTGGACAAGCCTCTCAAATCCGAGGCCAAAACCGGAGTGGGGTGCGGAACCATATTTTCGCAATTCCAGATACCACCAGTAGGGCTCCGGATCGATGTGGAGCTCCTCCATCCTTTCTAGAAGCGTGTCGTAGTCGTCCTCTCGCTGACTCCCTCCGATGATCTCGCCGATTTTTGGAACAAGGACATCCATGGCCCGGACCGTTTTTCGGTCCTCGTTGACCTTCATGTAAAAGGGCTTGATCTCCCTGGGGTAGTCTGTAAGGACCAACGGTCCCTCAAACACCTTTTCGCACAGATACCTTTCGTGCTCGGCTTGAATGTCAGTGCCCCACGACACTGGGAATTCAAAGCTCTCCTTTGCCTCTTCAAGGATGGAGATCGCCTCGGTGTAGGTGAGACGTCTAAAATCCTGTAACAGCAACCTTTCCAGTGTTTCTACCGTGGTGGGGTCGATGAAGCGATTGAAGAAGTGCATGTCTTCCGTACAGTGTTCTAGGACATAGCGAAAGACATATTTCAGGAATGCCTCCGCAAGCTCGACCGCTCCGTCAAGGTCACAGAAAGCCATTTCAGGCTCGACCATCCAGAATTCGGCCAGGTGCCTGGAAGTATTTGAATTTTCAGCTCTGAAGGTCGGTCCAAAGGTGTACACATCGCCCATGGAGAGGGCATAAACCTCTGCCCCCAACTGACCGCTCACGGTCAAATTGGCCGGGCTTCCAAAGAAATCCTGCGTGAAATCAACCTGGCCGTCTTTTATGGGAACATGATCCAGATCAAAGGCGGTCACTCGAAACATCTCGCCCGCCCCTTCACAATCGCTTCCGGTGATGATGGGGGTATGAATGTAAATAAACCCTCTCTCCTGGAAAAAGGTGTGGATCGCCAGGCTCATGGCGTTCCTGACCCTGGCCACAGCGCCGAAAGTGTTGGTTCTGGGTCTCAGATGGGCGATGCCTCGCAGGAACTCAAAGGAATGCCGCTTTTTTTGGAGAGGATAGGTGTTGGGGTCCGCCCATCCGAGAACTTGAATTTCTTCTGCTTGAAGCTCCACCCTCTGCCCTTTGCCCGGTGAAGCAACAAGGGTTCCCGTGACTCGAATAGCGCAGCCGGTGTGCAACCTGATCACCTCATCTTCGTAGTTCGGCAGCTTCTCATCGGCCACAATTTGCAAACTGCTCAGCGACGAGCCGTCGTTGAGTTCAATGAAGGAAAACCCTCCCTTAGACTCCCGTTTCGTCCTGACCCATCCCAGTACCGTGATTTTGGCGCCTACATCCCCTGAGGACAAGGCGTTGGCGATCCTGGTCCTTTCCAAACTAGCCCTCTCTTCTCTCAAATTCGGCCATGAAATCAACCAGAGCCTCAATGGCGTCAATGCCTGTGGCATTATAAATGGATGCCCTGCAGCCCCCTACAGAGCGGTGCCCTTTGAGACCGCCGAGCCCCTCTTGGAGCGCTTGTGAAACAAAGGCGGTTTCCAGGTCCTCGTTGGGAAGCCTGAAAGTGACATTCATCATGGAACGGCTGTCCTTAGCCGCCGTGCCGCGATAGAAGTCGGATTGATCGATGTAATCATAGATAATCTTTGCCTTTTCTCTGTTGATCTGCGCCATTTTTTCGAGACCGCCGATGGTGTCTTCCAACCATTTCAACACAAGGTCGATGGTGTAGATAACGAAGCAAGCCGGGGTGTTGAAAAGGGAATTCTTCTCTGAGAAGGTCGTGTATTTGAGCATGGTGGGCAGGTCCTTGGGCACCCTTTCCAGCATGTCCTCACGAATGATCACGAGGGCCGTGCCGGCAGGACCGATGTTCTTCTGAGCCCCTGCGTAGATCAATCCAAAGGGGAGGGCATCAAAGGGCCGACTCAAGAAATCGGAGGACATGTCGCTGATGAGAGGCACATCTAATAGCTCGCGTCGTTGTCCACGCGGCAGTCTTTAGGGATGTAGGAGAAGTTCTGGTCTTCCGAAGAGGCGACCACCTTCACATCCTTGCCCAGAACCTGGGCCTCCTTAATCGCTTTGCTGGACCACGTTCCCGTATTGACGTAGTCCACAGGTTTTCCCGGAAGTGCCAGATTCATGGGAATCATGCAAAACTGAAGGCTGGCTCCTCCCTGGATGAAGAGAACGTGGAAGCGATTATCCAGACCCAGGAGCCTCTTGGTCCTTGCGACAGCATCATTGATCACATCATCAAAAGGCTTGGACCGATGGCTGATCTCGATTATGGACATGCCAGAGCCTTTGAAGTCTAAAAACTCTTCCCTGATTTCCTCCAGAACAGGAAGGGGCAATGCCGCCGGGCCAGCGTTGAAATTATGAATCCTTTTTCCCATCATGAGATCTCCTTTCCCTATGTTAGACGGTTAACCGGCCTTACGCCAGCTTGTTGATCATGTCCTTGACGACCCCCAGACCCTCCGGGTCTTTTTGAAAGGGCGGCAGTCCTTCGAGATCCGCTTCGATAATGGCGCTCCCAAAGGGAATGAAACCAAGAAACTCAAAACCGGGCAACTGCTCCAAGAGAAAAGCCTTGTCCTTGTCTGAGCGGATTTTGTTGCCCACCAGGCTGAGCTTCTTGAGGCCGATGTCATGGGCCAGTTGACGCACATGGAAGGCTGTTTCAATGCTTCGCCTTCCAGGCTCCACCACCACGATCAGGCGATCCACCGCCATGGCCGTGCCCCGGCCAAGATGCTCCAAGCCGGCCTCCATATCCAGAATGATCACCTCGTCTCGGGCCAGCACAATGTGTCGAACAAGGTTCTTGAGGAGGGTGCTTTCCGGGCATATGCAGCCTGCGCCGCCCTTTTTCACACCCCCGAGGACCATGAGCTTGATACCGTTCAGCTCTATGGACAGCTTATCGGGCAAGTCATCAACCTTTGGATTGAGCTTGAAAAAGGAGCCCATGGAGCCCACTTTGGCTTCCGTCCTTTCCTCAATCAGTTCCTTCATGTCAGAGATGGGCACAATCCCAGAGCTTTCTTTGATCCCGAGAGCCTGAGCGAGATTGGCATCCGGGTCTGCATCGATGGCAAGCACCTTTTTGCCCTCATCGGCAAAGGCCCGAACGAGAAAGGATGCAAGGGTGGTCTTCCCGACGCCCCCCTTACCGCTTATGGCAATCTTCATAAGTCCTCCCTGCGATCGTCTTGATTCAAAATCATTCAGGAAAAACAGCGATTTGAAATTGCTGCTGATCTGGTGTAAAGTCATCTTATAGTTTAATTGCCCATCATTCTTCAAGAAGAAAAGTGTCCATTGAGCGCTATGAAAAAATGCTCCCCTTATGGTGGACATTCTCGGTCCCTGGCTCTTTCTTCAAGCGTATATCCCAAAAGAGATTTCTCGGGACAATGCCCTGGTCTGAGCTTTGAGGGTTTGAAGAACTGAGGTGGATGTCGGAAAGGCACATTCTGCCATGGTTTACCCGGCGCAAACCCTCAAAGATTAGACCAACGCCTCCAAAGGCTATGGATATGCTCTTGAAGAAAGAGCCAGGGACCGCTTCCAGAAGCGATCTCTCGGCCCGGGGCTTGAGGTCCGAAAGGTGCTATTTTTTCAAAGAAATAAGGTCTTAAGAGAAAATAGGAATGAAAATTGAGATCACCGTAGAGGGACCGCGTTTTGTAGCGTTGACGAGAGACTTCTGGAGCTCTCCTCCATGATGAGCCGACTAAAAAAGAGCCTCGCTCTGACAGAGGACCTGGAAATACGGGTGAGGAATCTTGCCTATTGTGAGCCACCGGGAGCGAGTGAACGCCCGAGGGAACCCTTCAAGCCTGTACCGGGCATCACCATTCAGCCATGGTGTTCCGGCCTGTCCAGGAACGCAGATGCATCAACCATCTTCCTCCATCACAAGCAGGCTTTTGGCACGGGGAGACACCCGTCAACCAGGCTGTGTCTAGAGTCGATATCCCGTTTGGCCCGAGGAGAACGGGCGCCTTGGAAGCTGCGGGGGCGGTCGGTGCTCGATTTCGGCTGTGGCACAGGTCTGCTGGCTGTCGCTGCTGTGAAAATGGGGGCGGCTTGCGCTCTGGGCGTGGAGATTGACAAAGAAGCGGCGGACACGGCTCAAATGAACGTAGCCCTTAACGGCCTCTCTGAAAAAATCGTGATACGCCGGGGATCCTGGGAGGGTGTCCGGGGAGAATACGACGTGATTCTGGCCAACGTGGTGGCATCCGTGCTGATAAGAACAGGAGGAGAGATAGCAAAGCACTTGAAAGAGGCGGGCATGGCGGTGATCTCGGGGTTCGGCATCAACCAGGCAGGAGACATGGTGCAATTTTTCCAGTCCCTGGGTCTGGAGACGGCCGAAAGGCCGAGCCTCGATGGATGGGCTGCGCTGGTGATGAAAAAAGGCGTTGGATGATAGAAAGGATGGTCCGTGAAACCTGTACTGCCTGATGTGCAATATGTGCTTCGCCCCGGGGTGATAGAATTCAGGTCAGGACATCCTGATCTGGGATTGTTGCCGGCGGAAGGTTTGTTGGAGGCGACCCGGATTGTTGTCGAACGGGAGCCACATAAGGCCCTATCCTATGGTGCTGAACAAGGCCCGGATTGTTTGCTCAGGCAACTGTGCGCTTGGCTGGAACGAGAGGAAGGCGCTGGACCGCCCTCTGCAGAGGTGATGATTACCGGGGGCGCGTCCCAGGCTTTGGACATGTGTTGTATGCTGCTCACCGAGCCCGGTGATCTGGCCCTGGTGCAGTCACCTACCTATCATTTGGCGCTGCGGGTGCTCCGTGACCATCGCCTCAACCTTGTGCCCGTGCCGAGCGACGATGAGGGACTTCAATTGGACGCCTTGGAAGAGACGCTCATGGGTCTTCAGGAGCAAGGCGGACAGGCCAAGATCCTCTACCTGGTGGCCACATTCAACAACCCCAGCGGCGTTAGCCTGAATATCAAGCGGCGGAAGGGATTGGCGGCACTGGCCCGGCGCTTCGGGTTTACGATCATAGAGGACGATGTTTACCATCAGTTATGGTATGACAGCCCACCTCCGCCTTCGATATATAGCTTGGCTGCTGAAGGCTCGGTTGTGCGCCTGGGGTCCTTTTCTAAGATCCTGGCACCGGGATTGCGTTTGGGTTGGATGTTGGCGTCACCTGAGATCATAGCGCGCTGCACAAAAAGCGGGGTTTTGGATAGCGGCGGGGGTTTGGGCCACTATACAGCCCATGTTGTCGGCGCGTTTATGGAGTTGGGGCTCCTGGATCAGCACGTAGGTCGACTCCGAGCGGAATACGCACAGCGCCGCAACGCTCTTATGAAGGCCTTAAAGGAGCACCTGCCCGAAACGTGCCACTGGTTGACGCCCGGGGGCGGCTTTTTTGCATGGCTCCGCTTGCCCGCAAACCTGGACAGCTCTGCGCTACTGCCTGTTGCAGAAGCTGGGGGTGTTTCCTATCTGCCCGGCTTACCTTTCTATGCCAATGGCGGGGGAGAGCCTTTTTGTCGCTTGAATTTTACCATGTGGTCCCTTGAGGATATCGAGGAGGGGGCACGGCGATTGGGCCTGGTTTTGCACGAACGCCTTGCCCAGGCTCCGAGGAAAAAGAGACCTTGAAGGAAGAAAGGCCCCCGCATTGACACCATGCCATGTGTTTCCTATATTCGGTGTCGGTGAGGCCTCTTCTCTCATGGGTGTTATAACGGATGTTTGAGAGCTTCTCATGAACTCTTCGAGTGCCAACGTTGTCATCTGCGGGGCCGGCATTGCCGGTATTTCAGCGGCATATCATTTGTCGGTGAGGCAAGGTATCCAAGATGTCTTGCTGGTGGATGAGCGGCCACCCCTTACCCTCACGAGTGACAAATCGACCGAAGCCTACCGCAACTGGTGGCCCGGCCCGGGTGACACCATGGTGCGCTTCATGAATCGAAGCATTGACCTTCTCGAGCGATTGGCCGAAGAAAGCGACAATTTTTTTCGCATGAACCGGCGTGGGTATGTTTTTCTGACGGCTGACCCCGGGCATGTGTCCGTTATGGAACAATCTGCAAGGGAGATCTCCCGACTCGGGGCGGGCCCCCTTCGGTGCCACCGGAGTGATTCCCATGATACGGTATATATTGCCGGGGTTACTGAAAATTTTGATCCTCGGTTGACCGGTGCCGACCTTGTGACTGATCAGGCAAGGATTCTTCGCCGGTATCCCTTTGTCTCAGAAAAAGCGGTTGCCATGCTTCACGTGCGGCGGTGCGGTTGGCTGAGTGCACAGCAACTGGGGATGTACCTCTTGGAACAAGCCAAAGCCCACGGGGCAAAGTTCCTGCTGGGTCAAGTGACCGATGTGAGGGTTCATAACAACGAAATCGAAACCGTGTATGTGAGCACGGAGCGCGGGCGAACGCAGGTCTCCACCAGGCATTTCGTGATTGCTGCCGGGCCTTTGCTCAAGCGTGTGGGGAGCCTGATCGGGCTCGACTTCCCCGTTTTTAATGAACTCCATGGCAAAGTAGCCTTCAATGATGAGCTGGGCGTTGTCCCAAGGGATGCGCCCCTCATGATCTGGAACGACCCGCTCATGCTGCCCTGGTCCCAGGACGAGCACAAAGAACTTGATAACAACAAGAAAACAAAGTGGTTGCTGGAACCGTTTCCCGGCGGCGTGCATTTTCGACCGGAGGGAGGGTGGGACAGTCGGACTCTGTTGGCCATTTGGACGTATCATGTGGAGGAGCAAGAACCTGTGTGGCCGCCCCACTTCCCGCCCGAGTATGGTGAAGTGGTGATCAGGGGACTTTCGGTCATGATCCCCGGCTTGTCGGGCGCCTTCCAAAAAATGGGTCAGCCCTATGTGGATGGGGGCTATTATTGCAAAACCCAGGAGAATCGCCCGCTTGTCGGACCTCTGCCAGTTAAAGGCGCTTTTGTGATTGGCGCCCTTTCCGGATTCGGCATCATGGCCTGTATGGCCGCCGGCGAATTGCTCTCACTGCACATGGCAGGGAATGAATTGCCCGAGTACGCGCCCGCTTTCCTCCTCAGTCGTTATGAAGATCCTCATTACCAAGAGCTTCTGGCGGGCTGGGATGCCACATGGGGTCAGTTGTGATAGCTTGATTGAGTGTAACATTTTAGCCTTATGAAAGGGCTTGGTGATAACGTTGGCCATGGGGGTGAGACCTTTGACAGAACCTGCGGAAAAAGAACCTGAAAATCTGATCATCGGTGAGGTTCAGCTTATACTTGCCGAGAAAAGGACGTCACTGGCGGCGCTGAGAACGGGAATCGCTGTTTTCGCTCTCCCGCTTTCTGTCCTGAGTGTTTTGGTGGCGACCTCGAAGTACTATGAATTCGTTCAGGTGGTGCATCTTATTCTCCCACTGCTCGTTCTGTGCGGCGCCCTCATTATTCTGGGCTCCTACCTTGTCATCCGTTCCATCATAAGAATTCGTCACCAAGACAGGATCATCCTTGAAATCAAAAGAAGGCATAGCAGAATCGCGGAGTTCATTGATTAGCGGGCGGTTTCAATAAACCCTTGACACCAAAGTCCGCCCGAGGGTATTGCTTCCCGCAAAGGTCATGACATCTCTAGGCGAGAAAGGAGGTTGTATGGATATCAAAGAAATCAGGCCCGAAGAACTGAACGTGGATGCCTTCATTGCAGAGAAGGTAGAGGTCATCTCTTCCAGTGTTGGTGACGGCTTGGCCATCAATGCGTTGTCCGGTGGTGTGGATTCCTCGGTGGTGACCTTGCTGGGGAACAGGGCTCTGAGTGAGCGACTGAAAACCTATTTCATTGACAACGGACTGATGCGAGAAGGGGAGCCCCAACACATCGTCGGGCTTTTCAGGGATCTCGGGGTGAAGGTCGAGCTCTTGGACGCCAAGAAGATCTTTCTTGACGCCTTGAAAAGCCTCAGTGATCCGGAGGAAAAAAGAGAAGCGATTACAAGTTCTTTTTACAAAACAGTTTTCGGTGACCTGGTCAAGAAAAGCGGGGCGAAATATCTCTTACAGGGAACGAACTACACGGACATTGAAGAAACCGTTGCCGGCATAAAAAGACAGCACAATATCCTCGAGCAGATCGGTATCGATCCCCAGAAGACTTACGGATACAAGGTGATTGAGCCGCTTCTCCAGATTCGTAAGCCGGCGGTGAGGGAAGTGGGCAAAGTCCTGGGATTGCCGGAAGAATTGTACAGCCGACCCCCTTTCCCGGGACCGGCTTTGGCTGCGAGAATTATCGGAGAAGTGACCCAGGAACGAATCGACACGGTGAGGGCTGCCACGAAAATCGTGGAGCAAGAGCTCGCCCAGAGTGGGGCATTTCAGTATCTGGCCATCCTGCACGAAGACAGGGTCGTGGGCATGAGAGAAGGAAAGCGGGATTTTGGTCTCCAGGTCGAGGTTCGATGCTGGGACAGCACGGACGCGAAGACAGGAACGCCCACGAAGCTGCCCCATGAGGTCCTTGAAAAGCTGGCTGAGCGGATAACAATGGAAGTCCCCGGCGTGGTGAGCGTCACCTACAACATCACCCGCAAACCACCGTCTACCATAGAGGCGGTCTAATAAAACAGGGGCCTCCTTTTTGCTGCCTCGTTTTGTTGATCATTTGAACACCCGCCCTGTTGAACTTGATTATTCCCTGTAGCTCGCTGCAGGGTTTCCTCATCACGTCATTCCCGCGAAGCTTGTCCTCGAGAAATCGGGGAGCGGGAATCCAGGAAAGCATATCTGGATTCCCCCGTATCAAGTACGGGGCAGGCTCACTCAAGCCCGGAATGACAGGAAATAGGACTTTACATCGTGTTGATACCCTGCAGCTTGCTGCAGGGTCATTCATTTCTAACCGTTAGAACCATTGGATTCATAAGGATTTAACGTCGAGATTCCAATCCCCCAAGGGTGGCCCAAAGCCCACCCCCGATAATCAGTCCGCCGAAGATCATGTGGACCGCTTGCAGGGGCTCCCCCAAAAGGACAGACCCCAGCACGGCCCCGTATAGGGGGAGCGTGTTGTAGAAGACCATGGCGCCGCCTGCTCCCAGGGCCTGCACGGCTCGGTTCCATGACCAGTAGCCCGCGATGGTCGGCACGATACAGATATGGACGATTGCGGCGATCGTCTCCATCCGCAGGTTCAGGGGAATGTATGCCAGCTCGAAAACAGCCGCCGCAGCCAGGAGAGGCAGCCCCAGAAAGCTGGACAGGGCCACGGCCGCAACCGGCGACCGGTGGCGCATCACACGCCGACCGAAAACCGAGTAAAAGGCCCAGACCACTGCTGCGGCCAAAAGAATGAGGTCTCCGGGGTTGAAGTGGAGATGGAGCAGAAAAGTGAGCGAACCACCTGAGATCAGCCCCATCACGCCGATGAGACCGAGGACTGCTCCAACCATTTGCCTGCGGCTGACCGGCTCCTGGATGATCAATCCCGCGATGAGGGCTGTGATCAGAGGGGAGAAGCCCTGAATTAAGGAACAGTTGACCGCCGTTGAGTAACGGAGCCCCAGATAGAGGAGCGGGCTGAAGCAAACCACACCGGCCAAGCCCATAGCTAGAATCCACCACTTGTCTTTTCCGTAGCGCCGCTCATAGGGGGGCCGGCGCTGAAGCATGATGCTGAAAAAAGCCGTGGCGACCGTGAAACGCAGGGCCGTGAGCGTGAGGGGTCCGACATCGGCCCTCAGCCAGCGGCCAAGGACCGCGTTGGTGGCCCAGGCTATGGTGGCCAGGTTGACCAGGATCACACCCCAGATCCTGACCCGCCAGGAACTGGAATCACTCATGGCACCGCCTCCGGCTCAATCGAAAAAGGGGTCAGCGTTTCGCGTCCGTGTCCTGGTTGGAAAGCTTGGCTGACCGTTGTTTTCAGGGATGGATGTGACCGAGAAGAGCAGGTCTACCGAATAATCAGCCAAGTGCCCAAAAGTAGAATGGGTATTCCCATCAGACTGCTAAGATCAAGGGGGCGAACGGTCGCCCCGAACAAACCGAAATGGTCAATGACTGCACCAAATATGAACTGGGATGCAACCAGAACGCTAAATGCAGGAACCATTCCCAGCCGGGGCACACTGTAACCGATGGCTCCCACAATAATTAAACCCACGATGCCGGCTCCCAGGGCATAACGTGGAACATGGTGCCAAGCACCCAGGTTGCCTCCACGGAGAGCAAGCAAGATCAAACCGATGATAACCGCTCCACCGACGTAGGTGATACAGACACTTTCTAGGGTTCCAATTCCCCTATCCATCAAGCCCATGAGTTGTGCCTGAACCGCCACGGCCACGCCGCCCATAGCTGCGACAAAGATCAAGAACAATTGTTCCGTCATGCTTCATGCTCCATTAGATTAAGATTAGGATCCCCTTTGGTGATGTGGGAGCATAGGAGAAGCCCTGTTTCTCTGTCAAGAGATAATAGAGATAGCGAAATCATTAATTATTCTATGAGATTAGCGCCCATCTTTCGGGCAGGAGAGTTTTTCTTGACTTTGAGGATCTTTTCTCTTTTTATAGGTTGAGTACGGTTCATCCCATCGCTTAACCTCCTTCAAGGAGGTATCCCATGAAGGGGCTTCTCAAAATGGGCCCGTCTTTCTCCTAGCAGGATGGGGAATGTCCTGTTAGGAGTCTCGGTTGTGACCACTGGATCAATCGCCCGGAGTAAAATAAATTCCTCCATCCCAAGGTGTCTGTTGACAGACAACAGCCGCCTGCAAGGTGGGACTTGTGAAGGGAGGAGTTACGATGGCGAAAATCCTTATAGTGGATGATGAGAGACACATCCTCGAATACTACACCGAAGTACTGTCCGAGGATGGTCATCAGGTCATTACTCAGGATTCCGGCTACCAATTGCTGAGCAAGATTGCGTTTCATCAACCCGATCTTGTCATTTTGGATATAAAGCTGGTGGACTGGGATGGTCTGGAACTGCTTCAAGAGATCAAATCCTTCGACCTAACCGAGCTCAAGATCAAGATAAGAAGGGCTGTTGATGCCCGCTCGCCGGCTCTGTTCCCAGGAGCGGAGGTTCCCCTGTCTCCGACTTCGTTCTGATTCTGATGCCTAGACCAATCCGAAGCCAAATCAAAAAAAAAGCCACTGACCAAAGGGTTTTTGAAACCCAAAGGAGGGAGTTCGCGTGGCCAAACCCACCTATGAAGAGCTCAATGACAGGGTAGAAGAATTGGAAAAAGAAGTTGCTGAACTCAACTAATAAACAAGAAGGGCTCTCAGATACTGGGATACGAGGAGGAAGAGATTCTTGGAAAGAACTGGTTTGACCATTTTCTCCCAGTGACCATTAGAGAAGAGATAAAGGCCGTTTTTGAGGAGCTCATGAGGGGAGAGATCGAGAACGTTGAATACTATCAGAATCCCGTGCTGACCAAGAACGCTGAACAACGGATTATCGCCTGGTACAATACATTGCTGACCGAGGAATCTGGTAGGATCGCTGGAACGCTCAGCTCAGGAGAAGATATCACGGAGAGAGTAAAGGCAGAAGAGGGCTTGCGCAAAGCACATGAGGAACTGGATCATTTCAGCAAAGAGCTTGAAAGAATGGTTCAGGAAAAAACCGAAGAACTGCGAGACAAAAACGGTCAACTCATAGAGGCTGAACGACTCGCAGCGCTGGGAAAAATCGCGAACAGGGTGGCCCATGAACTCAGAAATCCACTGACGGTTGTCGGCGGCTTTGCCCGAAGGGTGTATGAAAAGATGCCGGATGATGACCCCAACAAGAGGTACCTTCGGATCATCATGAGAGAGGTCAAGGTCCTTGAAGCTAGAATCTCAGAGATCATAAAGATTGAGGATGAAAGAAAAGACCTGATTCCCCACCAAATCGGTGAAGAGAGCGCCCTTCAATCGAATATGAACTCACAAGATACCGTTGATCCGCTTGAATGACGCCGCCTTTCAGCGACCCATCACCTCATTCCAGGACATGAATGTTTTTCCTCTCACACAGGTCCTTGAGGGTTTTGGGCCAGACCGTGACACTGACTTCTCCCAAATGGGCCTTCTTGAGATGAAGCATGAGGGTGCGTGACTGTCCAATGCCCCCTCCAATGCTGAGGGGAATTTCATTGTTGACGATGGCTTGATGATAGGGGAGTTTGAGCCAATCGAGCTGTCCAGTGATCTCCAACTGCTTCTTGAGGGTTTCACCGTCCACACGGATGCCGCCTGACATCAGTTCGTGGCGGCGTTTTGTCACGGGGTTCCAAACCAAGATATCTCCATTAAGGCCATGCATGGGCCGGTTATCCTCTGAGATCGTCTCGGTGGCCCAGTCATCATAGTCCGCAGCCCGCATCTCGTGGGGGTAGCCGTCCTTGAGCGTCCATCCTATTCCAATGATGAAAAGGGCCGGGTATTTTTGCAGGACCATGTTCTCGCGTTGCTTGCGTGGGAGGTCCGGGTACATGTCCAGGATATCCTCCGCATGGAGGAAAGTGATCTCCTTAGGTAATTCAAGATAACGATCTGTTTTCAGCTGAGGAAAAAGCGCCTGGATATGTGTTTCCGCACCTTTAATGACTTTCCAGATGCTCCTGACCGTGTCTTTAAGATAGTTCAGGTTCCGCATTTCGGCATTGATGGCCTTCTCCCAGTCCCACTGGACCACATAGGCACTGTGGTCATGATCAAGGAAATAGTCCTTTCGGACAGCCCGCATGTCCGTGCAAAGCCCTTCCCCGACTTGCATACCAAACTGCTTCAACGCCATCCTCTTCCATTTGGTAGCCGCTTGCACAATCTGGGCATCAACCGGGTGCTGATCGTAGTCATTGGCAATGTGGAATTGAATTGGGGTGCGTGAGCCGTCTCGGTCAAGCATATCATTCACACCGCTCCCCACATCCACAATGAGTGGAACGGTGACCATCACGAGATTCAGCTCCTTGCAGAGGTTGTCCTCGATGTAGTTCTTCAGCGCAAAGATGGCCTTCTGCGTTTCCCGGGGCGTAAGCGCAGAATAGTAATTCTGAGGCAGGATTTTCTCCAGCTCTTCGTAATTCCCAATGCCCGGTCCGGCCAAGTCCGCCTTCTTGTCGTAGGGGGATGCTGCCATTCTTTTCACTCCTTCTTCACTCGCACTGGTACTGCCAAAATAACTGCCATTTCTATTCTATTTTTTCAGGCCCTTCAACAGGGTAATGGTTCGGCAATCCTCCCCGTCGTTTTAGTGCGGGGAAAGTTCATTCGCCTTCGGGCGGCCCCGACCTTCGTAGCCGAAGCGGCTACTTTGGCGCGGCAGATTGCCCCGTGAGTTAAGGCCAGAGACTCTGAGGGTTGCACTAAGCCCAGTCTCTCTGCTAAAGAGGGAAATCTTCGTATGGTTGATCTTTGTGTACGTTGCCTGCATGGGTATGCTATAAAAACCGCGTTTCAATGCATTAGAGAAATAGGCACGTGCTTTCCACGGGCAAACAGGGCGCCGGGGGATTTCAGTTGGAAGATCGCTTGGCTTATGCCTTGTACCTTATTTTAGAGGCCGAGAGCTGTGAATTTCATATTTTTCGCGATTGTTCTGGTTGCGTTTTTTGCTGCAGGGTGGCGCCAAATAAACTGGGTACCCGCTGAAGGCGAAATCGCACCGATGGAGAGCTTGTCCAAGGCTGTGGTGGACTCTGCAGGCAGTTCGGTGGAATTGGCCTTGGGCCTCATCGGTGTGATGACGCTTTTCTTGGGGCTGATGAAAGTCGCAGAGGCAGGGGGGCTGTTGAGGGTCATAGCCCGTCTCATCCGTCCTCTCATGGTGCGGCTGTTCCCTGATGTGCCTCCGGAGCATCCGGCCATGGGGGGCATGATCTTGAACATCGCTGCGAATGCCATGGGCCTGGGTAATGCGGCAACCCCATTCGGCATACGGGCCATTCAGGAGTTAAACAAACTGAATGCGCGCCCTGGCACGGCCACTAATGCCATGGCCTTGTTTCTAGCCATCAATACCTCCAGCGTCACGCTCCTGCCCACGGGTGTCATTGCACTGCGGGCGGCTGCGGGGTCAACGGATCCTGCAGGTATTCTGCCCACCACGCTGTTCGCCACAGTCTGTTCAACGCTCATGGCCATATTTGCGGCAAAGTTGTATTCCCGCTTCTTTGGATACGGCCATGCCACAGAGGAGACAAAAGCCAAAGGTGAGATGAGTGATAGCGAAAATGCTGCTTTGCCCGAGGCTTCTTTGGAAGCGTATCCCATGTGGCTGAGTCTGACCGCAGTCTGTGCTCTGGTCGCCATGATTCCCATAGCCGTTCTTTACGGTAAGACCGTCTCTCCCTGGATCATCCCCGGTCTCATGGCCTTTTTTCTGTGCTTCGGCTTTGTCAGACGGGTTCGCGTTTACGAAGTGTTTGTGGAAGGGGCTAAGGAGGGTTTTCAGGTGGCGGTCAGAATTATTCCCTATCTCGTGGCCATCTTGGTAGCGGTGGGGATGTTTCGAGCAAGCGGGGCCATGGAAGCCATGGTCAGCTTTCTAGGCCCTTTGACTGAGCTCGTGGGTTTGCCTGCGGAGGCCTTACCCATGGCCTTGATGCGTCCCCTTTCCGGATCCGGAGCATACGGTATTCTCGCTTCAATCATTAATGACCCGGCTGTCGGCCCTGACAGCTACATCGGTTATCTCGTGTCGACCTTTCAGGGTTCAACGGAGACAACCTTTTACGTTCTGGCTGTCTATTTTGGTGCGGTTCAAGTCCGGCGCATTCGCCACACCCTGGCGGCCGCCTTGACAGCAGACGTGACAGGCATCATGGCCGCGGTGGCCGTGTGCTATTACCTCTATGGATAGAAGCGATGACCGGGGCCGGATTCTGACGGCCAACCCAAAAGAAGGAGCCCATCAAACCCCGTGGGAAACTGCGCCAGGACGTGATTTACAGCGAGACCCAAAAAGGCATCCCAGATTAGCGATAGCTTATCGTCTTCAGATTCACGTCGAGCTGGTATCGCTACATTAGTAACTCAAGTCATAACGTTGCTTGAAAAGAAAAGGTGTAGCGATACACCACCCCGTCTCAAAGACATGTCGGCTGTTCTAAATCAAGGTCAGGTGATAAGGGCCTCTATCGGAAGGGGCATCCTGCGATTTTGAATAATCGATCCAGGCTTCGATATATGTGGGCTGTGCTTTCCGGATCCGGGGTGGGGGCCCGGGCTCAACCTGCCAAAGACCGAGATGGTTCAGGCTCTTTTTTATGACGTCTTGATCCTCAATGGAGGAAATGACGTGCATCTGCCCGAGGCACTTGAGGCAGGTGAGGAGGTCTCCCTCGTATATTTTCCGGATAAGTCTTGCCCAATTTTTCCTGGATTCCCTGGAGGATTCATCCGGTTCCAGAATAGCGGGTATCAGTTCATCTTGGCTTTTTTTCGTTTTCCCCGGTTGACATTGCTGTAATATCCATAGTAACGAACCATCTGTTTCCCCTTGTTCGGGACATGAGAATACATGGCTGCCAACCACTCCAAGGCATCAAAAGTTTTTTCCTTTTCAACGGTGCGGCCAGTCTGTACCCTTCAATCAGCATCGACCGCCACAAAATACTGTGAGCAGATCGGCCACGAGGGTGTCCACGTCGGGGTAGGGGTTTCTGCTCCCGAAGGAGAAACGCATAAGGATTGCGTTGAGATCCGCGGATATGTAGGGAAACAACTTACGCAAGTTAGCTACCCGGTGCTGAAACATCTGCGACATGTCGTCCAACGTTAGAGAACCATGAAAGTCAGGATATTCTTCGGGTCGGAGGCGGATGTCGTAAATGGAATGCCTGCCTTTTCCAACTATTTGGTTCAACACGTTTCCCAGACAAAGCAAATCGTAATTCGGCTGGCTGGTTTCGTAGTCGAAATCAATCCAGACAAAAGCGTCCGACCGGTTCTTGAGAATAATATGGTCGGCCCTGATGTCCCCATGATGGAGCCCATGACTGTGCATCTGGGAGATGGCATCCATGCACCCGATGAGTGATTGCATCAGCTTTGGGAGCACCTCGCGATAGTAGGTCGCGTGCGGCATGGGGAGCTGGCGCAGATGGTCATAAAGGGAGGGGCCCGGGATGAAGTCAATAATCAGCACCAAGTTGCCCGCCAAATCGAAAGCCGATTCACCCTGCATGAAATGGGGGTGGCCCCGCATTTTGGCAAGGATCGCTGACTCCTTCTCAAGACTTCTCGCACAGCGAAAGACGGTGGTCCCCACCCGGCTGTCGAATGTTTCACGAAACACCAGCTTGATAATCTTCCGTTCACCGGTCGTGAGGTCGATGGTGCGCTTGACCCAGTACTTGGGTTCTTCATCCAGGCCAAAGCGGCCTTCCCGGGCGTACCCCATCACGAAATAGTCGTTTCCGGCAACACGTAGGACGCTTCCCGGATCGATGGACATGAACGGGGATGTGTCCTCGAACACCTGTATCCTGCCGTTTAGCGAGCGCTTGGCAACCTCGGCAATCCGTTGTTTGAGCAGTCCTGGCTGTTCAAAGATCATGGCCGCGTCCCTCACTCAGCCTCAGATCCCTGTTATGGCTCATGGTCGTCGGAGCCCCTCCTTTGCTCGATTCGTGTCCTGGATGTCCTGGGGTCGGGCCAAGATAAGTTCTTGATTATTCCTATCTTATGTCCCATGGATAGCCGTTTTCAGTGCCTATATCGTCTTTTTTGCCTTCGAAAAACGCATTATAGGTCTATTAAAGAGGGCAGATTTAGCAGTGTTCCTTGCGATATCAAATCCTTCGCTTGGCCCGAACCCACTATAACATCCTGCGTGTGCGGCGCGGTGATCAGCGTCCGGTCGACGCTGTGTTGTGTGGCCGATCACTGGTTTAGGGCCGAGAACAGCGCCTCCCTCTGTGCCAAAAGGTTAGCAGCCGCCCCGAGGGCGACCTCATCCTGGTTCCTTTCCAGAGCTTCCACAACGCCGAGTGCCACGGCCTCGGCGGACATTACGTATTCAGCATCCCCACCCCTGTTGCGTCTTCCTGCCAATTCGGTGGCGACCATGGGAGAGGGGCAACCTCAAAGACCCGCACGGAGGTATTGCGGAGTTGATGCCGCAGGCAGAGGCTCCAAGAGTGAATGCCAGCGTTATTGACCAAAACATTGAGCTGCTTGAACTCAGACAGTACCCAGCCCACCAAAGCCTGCCGTGAACGTGCTTTAGAAATGTCGCAGACGCGGGACTGTATCCCCGGCACACGAGCCTGAGCGGCTCGTAGCGGGTTCCGGCGGCGCCCACATATGATCACCTGGTTTCCACGTCGGGCCAGTTCCTCAGTCAATGCCAGTCCGATGCCGCTTCCGCCACCCGTGATAAGCACTGTGTTTCCAGAAGTCCTCATGCCTCTATCCTTCCAGGATTATGAAAGTTTCATCCGTATCAGGATGGCTGTGCCAAATAAATTCGCCCTTAAACTTCACGATCTTGAACTCATAATCGTTCATATTAGCGATAATTCGAACGGAATAGTCTTCATCCGGAAGTTTTGAAAACTTCTCCATGAAACTGATCTTTGACGGTATCATTATTGCCCCCGATGCGTTATGGTTTTTCCCCTGAGCGATCGAAAACGCAAAGTAAAGACTAGCCCAAATAAAACAGATTTCAAGCTTCCTATTGGAAGTAGTTGATAATGTATTTTGCAGAGAGGAGTAGGATAATCAATCCGAGTATTAGCTTGATAGTTTTGGCTGGGAAGTATTTCTGCATTCTGGCCCCACAAT